>Ga0154981_123_pt1 | contig 107530 bp, 107 predicted proteins | sample RifCSPhighO2_01_FD_105949 | JGI IMG/M metagenome (GOLD analysis project Ga0154981, IMG submission 105949) | Candidatus Woesebacteria bacterium RIFCSPHIGHO2_01_FULL_39_23
TCCTGAACAAAGTCCCAAATCTTTTGGTAAAGAGTTTGGCGGTCAAAATCGAACCGAGACTTTCCAGTTTCTTTTAAATGACGCTCAAATGTAATTTGCGTTTCAAAGCCCGCGTGGTCGGTACCAGGTACCCAGAGGGTACTAAACCCTTGCATCCGCTTCCACCTAATCAGCAAGTCTTCAATGGCTATCATTAGCACGTTGCCGGTGTGCATTTTCCCGCTTGCGTTGGGGAGAGGAAGGACTATCGTATATGGTTTTGTATTTTTATCGACTTTTGGAGTAAAAGCTCCGGATGCTTCCCAGAGTTCATAAATTTTTTCCTCGTACTTTTTGTGGTTGTAAACTTTGTCCATGTTATTGGGATATTATACCGTCTTTAACTCTGAATCACAAAAGCTATATTTTGATTCTAACACGTGTAATACTATAAGTCCTAAGTCGCTCCAAAAGGAAAGCTCTACTATTCCCAAGCAAATTTTTCGTCGACCTTTGCTCTTGGAACTCTGTCAATCAAGTCAAGGTTAGTTGATGTTACAATTTCTCCTCTTTGGAATTTAAAGTGAGCGGCTATACCAATCATTGCTGCATTATCAGTGCATAATTTTTTAGAGTAGGGGATAGATAAAATAATTTTTCTTTCTTTGCAAATTTTTCTTATTCTTTTTCTTAAGTTTATGTTAGCAGACACTCCTCCCGTCAAAAAAAACTCCTTGACTTTATGTGCATCTAATACCTTTCGAACAAGTCTTTCGACATGTTGAAATGTTTTGTCTTGAAAAGAGGCGGCAAGGTTATGAACCTTCTCTTTAGTAAGAGGTTGCTCGCTTTGTACCAGTTTGTACATTGCTGTTTTTATTCCTGAGTAACTGAATCTTAGTCTGTTTTCTTTGCCCAGCATTGGTGTGGGTAAATTATAAGTTTTTGGATTGCCTTCTTTCGCCATTATTTCAAGAACAGACCCTCCTGGATAACCCAAGCCCAGCATTCTGGCGGCTTTATCAAGTGCTTCTCCTAAGGTGTCATCTACTGTGTATGCAATAATTTCATAAGTTCCTACTTGTTTTATTAAAACTAGCTGGGTAGTTCCTCCTGAGGCAACCAAACCAATTGCTGGAAATCCGACAACTTCATTTGGTTTTTGTTGCCGTGAAGTTTTAGGTCTCGCAAGGACGCTTAATAAATGACCCTCTACATGATTTATTGCAATAAAAGGCTTGTTAAGGAGTAAACTAATCTCTTTTGCCTTGTTGAGGCCCACTTCGATAGCTATGGCGAGCCCTGGCCCAGTGGCGGCGGCTATGGCACTAATACTGCCCATATCACACTTGGCGATTGATATGGCTTTTGATATAACCCAATCTATGTGCTCTTGATGGGCTCTTTTAGCAAGGGAAGGGTAGACACCGCCCCATTTGGCGTGAAGCGAAGCTTGTGACCAAATAATATTTGACAAAACTTTAGTTCCTTGCGTTACAGCTGCGGCTGTCTCGTCAGTAGACGTGTCTATTGCAAGAATTTTCATAAAGTACCCCAAGAAACGATTCTCTCATTATCTCCTCTAGCGTATTCTATTTTGACCCATATGATTATTGCTTCTTCACTATGTTTTCTAACCTCATCGGCAACTCTGTCGGCCCATTCGACCACAATAACACTTTTGTCTGTAATTTTTTTTCCAAAGCCCAGATTTACAAGCTCTTTATCTGAAGACATTCTCCAACAATCAAAGTGAAGTAGTTTTCCGTGGTCATATTCTTCTTCAAGATTATAAGTGGGGGATACGACCTCATCCTTTATCCCCATTGCGCGAGCTAGCCCTTTTGTAAAGACGGTTTTTCCTACCCCCATTGGTCCCTCTAAGGCAAAGACCAATGCTCTTTGCCCGAAGTACTTTTCAATTTTTTGCCAGAGTTCTTTCCCTATATTTTGGGTACTTTCTTCGCTTCTACTTAGTACTTCGTTTTTGTCTTTTAGTCTGATTTCTCCCTGTCGCAGTATTGCTGGATCGTCGATTGTCGTGTCAATGACAGTAGAAGCTTCCCGGTAAGGAATCTCGCCGACATCAACAATCAGATCAATCAGCCCTTTTTGTTTAATTGAGAGAAAATCTAACAAGTCATTAATTTTAAAAGGCCTTTTTTGGTAACTTGCATTTGCTGAAGTGGTAGTAATGGGCTTGCCCAACCTTTTTATTACATCCAGAGTCAATTTGTGGTCTGTTATAAATATCCCCAAGGTCCCAATGTCGGATTCTATTCCAAGGGCAACTTTATGTTTACCATTGCAAACAATTGTGACTGGTCCGGGGTAAAAGTTTTTATAAAGATTAAGTGCGGTTTGATTCATTTTGACGAAACCTCGCGCCATTTTAAGGTCGGCAACGCCGACTGAAAACGGCTTTCCAAACGGCCTATTTTTATATTTAATTAATTTTTGGACTGCTGCATAGTTTGTTGCATCGACAGCTGCTATATAGACAGTCTCAGTCGGCATAATAACAAGCCCACCATTTCTTAAATTATCTACAATTTTGACTGTATTTATTTGATTTTTTTTAAGTACTTTCATTTTCACAATGTCTAATTAATATTAACCTTTTTGACATAGACTTCCTTGATTTTCGTTACAACCGTAAACTCCGGTTTTAAGCAATAAAGGTTAACTTAAGATAAACTATTTTACTCGTTGCGAATTTTGTCTTAGAAAGTAAATATTACACAATTTTACCACGAAAGCTCTTTATTTTTTATATTTTGTTCCAGTCGTCAAGTTTTAAGCCTTTTATAAAAGAGTAGTGTTTGACGTTTGAAGTGACCAAGGTTAAATCTTCTTCTACAGCAGTCGCCGCTATTAAAGCATCGGGAATTTGAAGCCCGTGCGAAAGAAAATACTTTTTCATCAAGTTAAACATTGTGACTCCGATCTGAGGGTTAAGTGGCACGAGTTCAATTTTTGATAGCAATTTTTCTACGTTTCTTTGTTCATTTTTATTTCGGGAACCCTGGATGAGTTCTGCAGCGGTGATGACCGAGCAAGGCAAGGTGGTTTCACTTTGAAGGAATTGCTGTGCCCGAGGAACCTTCCTGTAGTAGTCAACAAAAACAGTGGTGTCAAGGAGTCGGTTCATACCTGTTTTTCCACTCACTTCTTATTTTGGTGACCCATTTTGCCGAATCTTGCATATCCCTTCTATTTGCCCACATGCCAAATCCAGGGAAATCTCTCCTTTTTTTTGTTGGGGTTACACTCTTACTTACTGGGACAAGTTGAGCTTTAGCCTTCCCGAATTTTGTAATGATAAAAGTTTTATTTCCCACAGCGACTTTTTCAATTATTTCAGCTAAATTATTTCTAGTTTCTTTAATAGTTATTGTTTGCACAAGATGATAATAAAATATTTTGTGAACTTTGTCAACGTTGTAACTTTGTACAAACTATTGAGCAGGAGCAATACCGCGAAGAAATACTGCTTGCCAAGGCCTATAATTACTTACAAATTGTTTTTTGTAAATTTCCTCTCCGTTTCGCTCGACAGAATAGTCAAAAACAACTTTAGCTCCCCAGGCCTTGTGTTCTATTTGTTTGACAACTCCCGAGGGAAGTGTCGGGTCATCTTGGTAAAGGTCCACGGGAGGAGCTATCGAACTTAATATTACTGGTTTTGTAGTTGTTGCAATTCTGCCGTCGTTGGTACCGTAAAACTCGAACCTTAGAGTCATATTTTTTGTGTCGGTGAATGCTTGTATAAGAATGTGCCCCGGCGTGTCGTTTTTGACCTTTAAGTCTGTTGTTGGAGTATAAACGGTAGCATCGAGTCCAGGTTTGCTATCCTGCTCGTAATAGTAAACTCTATAAGAATGAGCACGGCGCTCGATAATGGGAAGACCTGAGTTCAAGGCAGCTCTGAAAAAAGTTGTTGATACCTGGCATACTCCTCCGCCGTCACCCAAAATTGTCTTTCCGTCTTTGATTACATAAGCGGACTTATATCCGGTGTATCGCGATACGTCGCCAAGGGCTTCATTGAACGAAAAAGTTTCTCCGGGCGCAATTAAAACGCCGTTGAGGCGGCTTGCAGCCAGGTCGATATTGTGGACTCTCCCTGGAATTGAACCTTTGAATTTTGATGTTCCCACCCCAAGAAGCTCTTTGATACCGAGATTATTTATATCTTCTGTTTTTATAGAGGGTACTGTAGTTTTTACAGGTATACTTAAAGTGGTTACTGTTTTTTCTGTTGTCTCAAATTCCTCCAACACCTTAATCAAACTTGAAAGAAAATCTTCAGTTTTAACTCCGACCCCCTCCTTGGAGGGTTTGAATTCTTTTACTTTTTCCTCGCTTTCGATAAACACAGGGTTTTGAGGTTCTCGTTCAATGTATTTGGATATTTCGGCAATCTTCTGAGATATCTTTTGAGTGTCAAAACTACCTTTTTCAAGGAAGGGAATAATGTCTTTATCTTCAAGTACCATTTTAAAATTTTCAAACTCAATATCGATACTTTTGCCACTCAAGCTTTCAGCACGTTTATAGAGAACTTTAGATTCCTCATCACTTAGGCTTGGGTCAATTGAAAAGGTTTTTATTACAATCGGGCCGAAATTGTTGAGGGAGAAACTGTCTTGTATTTCCTTTTCGATTTCCACTTGATTTATTTGAGTGCCTGGTTTTCCTTTATTTACAACAATCACGCCGTTGTCAGTTTTTTGAACGTTGGGGTAGACAGGCTCAATTGTGACTTGCTCTGCGATAACACCAAGATTTTCTTTAAGTTTTATGTGGTCTAAACTGTACATAAGAGAAAAGTCATGTTTAACAAAAGGGGCTTTTATAATATCTAGAAGATCTGTTCCTACTTTTCCGCTTCTGCCGAATCTAAATGCTTTTTCGACAGACCTATCAAGATCGTAAGAAAAATTTATTGATGAAAGCGGTATTTTGTAGGATTGTGATTGGTGCAAAAATGTGATTTCGGAAGGATATACAAAGTTGTTGACAATTTTCTCTTTTGCTTCACTAGTCGTCAGGCCAGCCATGTCAATGTTATTGACAGATATCCCCGGATATATTTTCTCGGAATAGCCGATTGTGTAGAGTGAATACAAAGAAAAAGTTGAAACCAGAACAATTAAGGGTGGTAAAAGATAGTTTTTTATTTTTTTCATTAACCTTGTTGCTTATGATATCATGTAAGAAAATATGCTAAGGCTTCCAAAAAAGATTTTGCTTCTACCCATAGTAATAATAATCGTCCTTCTCGTCTTACTCGTTATAAGATCTCTGGGAGGAGGAACTCCGGGTGGCCAGGAAGGTAAAGAGATTGTTTGGTGGGGTAATACAATGGATGAAAGCTTGGCAAGGTTTTTAATTGAGGAATATACCCAGGACCATTCGGATATAAAGATTACTTATGAGAAAAAACCAGCTGACGATTACAGAGAAAGGTTGACTAACGCCATTGCAAAGGGTGAAGGGCCGGATATCTTTCGACTTCACAACACTTGGATACCTATGTTTAAAAAAGATCTTGATCCTATGCCGGGTAACGTAATGACTGCAGAAGAGTTTTCAAAAACTTTTTACCAAGTGGCTTCAGCCGACCTCTCTAGCGGCAATGGAATGCTGGGTATGCCTTTGGAGTTTGACAACTTGGGACTTTTTATAAATGAGGATATATTTGCTTTATCAGGTCTTTCTGTTCCCGAAATCTGGGATGATTTTAGAAGCATAGTGCCGTCTTTTATAGTCAGAGACAATAGAAACAGAATCCAGCAGTCGGCTATCGCTTTGGGTGAAACAGAAAATGTAGACCACTGGCCGGAGTTTGTAGCTACTTTAATGCTTCAAAACGGAGTCCGTCTTTCAAACCCAGTTGGAGGTAATGCCGAGGACGTTCTGACTTATTACAATACTTTCCAAACCAGGGAGAGAGTTTGGGATACAGCCTTGCCTCGCTCGACCGAGTATTTTGCCCAAGGAAAGCTTGCCATGTATTTTGGCCCCGCTTGGCGAGCCTTGCAGATAAGAAATATTAATCCCGACCTGAAGTTTAAAGTTGTGCCTGTTCCGCAGTTACCTACAGATGAACTCGTTGAGAGACCTACTGCGACGTACTCCGTGTATTGGGTTGAGGGTGTGTGGAACAGGAGTCAGTCAAAACGTGCTGCTTGGGAGTTTTTGAAATTTATTTCATCAAAAGAGATAATGGATGCTCTTTACCAAAAAGCGCTTAATGAAGGCCATGTAATTTCTCCTCCGTCTAGGGTTGATATGGGAGGGGAATTTGAAGACCATCCATACTTTGGTACGGCTATTAAACAGTCTTCTTTTGCACAGACGTGGTATTTAGCAGATAATACCAACGATGGGCCGACAGGGATAAATACGCAACTTAACACTTTTTTTAAAGAAGCCTTGAAAAGAGGGTCGATCGGAAATCTCCCGAGTGAGATAACTAAAGTTCTAAGTCAATATGGCCTCAATCCCCAAAAGTAAGCTTGACCAGGTTGTAAAAAAGATAGCGAAAAAACTTTCCAGCCAGCAATATGCAATAAGAGGCACGGCGAGCGCTGTTTTGCAAGGATTTGATATGGAGGTTGATGATATTGATGTAATTGGTAACAAGGAAACTGTACTTTTTTGCAATCAAGCTTTTAGGAATAACTTGATCGACAAAGTTAGCTATAAAAAGTCAGAAAAGTTTAAATCTTATTTTGGCAAGTTTGAAATAAGTAATGTTTTAGTCGAAATATATGGAAATTGGCAAATAAAGAATGAAAATGGTAAATGGAGTGATATTTTTGATGCTTCGATCGATGAAGTTGATATGGTAAATGTAACTGGGTTGGAGGTTAAGGTCACAAAAATAGAGACGGAACTAAAAATGTTTTCATTAATGTCGCGTTGGAGCGCTTATTGGAAATTAAAGAAACAAGCAGACAATAAACAGGCGAGGCTTATGTGAATCAAGTGGTCTGTACCGATTTACTACTTGACAAGATTAGGCATCTATTATTACAATAGCAGTCGATGTTGACGACTGCCAACATCAAATTGCATTTTTAAGACTTTTATGGTTAATAAAGTCAAAAAACTAAACTTAAAACCAACTTCAGGTTATGTTTTGATTGAGCCAATGGAAGCTCAGACAAAGACCGACTCCGGCATTTATCTTCCAGATACATCTTCTGAAAAACCCCAAAAAGGAAAAGTTTTGGCTGTAGGTGGAGATGAAATTTTGGATAATGGGAAAGTAAGAAAGTGTCCTGTTAAAAAAGGTGATGTTGTGATTTACAAGAAATGGGGCGGCAGCGAAGTGAAGATTAGTGGAATAGAGTATCTTTTTGCAAAATTCGAGGATATTTTAGCGATTGAAAAGTAATATGGCTAAACAACTTAAATTCAGCGAGGAAGCAAGGAAATCCCTGATGAAGGGGATTGATGTAGTGGCCAAAGCGGTTGTAACTACACTTGGACCAAAAGGTAGAAACGTCGCTCTGGACAAAAAATGGGGAGCTCCAAATATTGTTCACGACGGAGTTTCGGTTGCCAAAGAGATTGATCTGAAAGATCCTTTTGAAAATATGGGTGCACAGCTGGTTAAGGAAGCGGCAAGTAAAACCAATGATGCCGCAGGCGACGGAACTACTACAGCAACACTTCTTTCACAAATGATTACCAAGGCTGGAATGAAAAATATTACTGCAGGCGCTAACCCCATGCTTGTTAAAAAGGGTGTGGAAAAATCAGTGGCGGCGGTTGTCGAAGAACTTAAAAAAATGGCCAAGCCAATTAAAAACAAAGAGGAGATTGCACAGGTTGCGACGGTTTCTGCGGGAGACTCGGAGATAGGAGCCAAGATTGCCGAAGCTTTGGACAAGGTTGGGCGTGACGGGGTTGTAACAGTTGAGGAAGGAAAAGGATTAACCATTGATATAGAGTACAAAGAGGGAATGGAGTTTGACCGCGGTTATGTTAGTCCCTATCTGGTTACTATACCCGATAAAATGGAAGCGGAGATCGAAAATGCTTACCTTCTTTTGACAGATAAAAAGATTTCTTCAATTGCCGACCTTCTTCCTTTTCTCGAGAAATTCGTAAAGGTTTCCAAGAATTTGGTTATTGTCGCCGATGAGGTTGAGGGTGAAGCGTTGGCTACACTTGTTGTTAATAAACTTCGCGGTACTTTTAATGTTTTAGCAATCAAAGCTCCAGGCTTTGGTGACAGAAGAAAAGAGATGCTTGAGGACATAGCAATTCTGACAGGTGGAATGGTTATTAGTGAGGACACCGGCCGGAATTTCGAAAATATTGAAGTATCAGACTTGGGCCAAGCGGACAAAGTGTGGGCGGACAAAGATAATTGCAGAATAATTGGGGGAAAAGGTGAGTCAAGTAAAATAAAGGCAAGAATAGCTCTTCTAAAAAGACAAGTTGAAGAAACCGATTCAGATTTTGACCGCGAGAAGATTGAGGAAAGACTAGCGAAACTCTCAGGTGGTGTTGCGCAAATTAACGTTGGTGCGGCAACCGAAATAGAACTGAATGAGAAGAAGGAAAGAGTTAAGGACGCTGTGGGTGCGACTAAGGCTGCAATTGAGGAAGGAATATTACCCGGTGGAGAGGTGGCATTTCTTTGGTCAAGAAAAGTTTTAAAGAGTCTTAAAGTCGACAATGAAGACGAGGAAGTTGCAAAAGACATTGTTTATTCGGCTTTAGAGCAACCGGTCCGCTGGCTTGCGAAAAACGCTGGTGAAGATGACGGTTTTGTTGTCAGAAAGATAGAAGAAGCAAACGATAAAGACTATGGTTACAATGCTTTGACGGGGGAATTTGGTTCAATGACAAAGATGGGAATTCTTGACCCCTTGAAAGTTACCCGCTTCGCCCTTCAAAATGCGGCAAGTGTGGCCATGATGGTATTAACCACCGAGGCTTTGGTGACCGATCTTCCCGAAGAGAAAAAAGAGCCGGCTATGCCAAACCCTGACATGGGCGGCATGGGCGGAATGGATTACTAACCCGCATTATCGAATTCGTCGAATAGTTTGTGCATTACTAAAACTTTATTTTCCGGAAATTCTTTATTTGTTTTCTCGCAATACTGCTTGGCGGTTATAACAAACAACTCAAACAATTTTTTTGTCGCCTTTGTCATGCTGTTAGGATTAAGGTCTGTAAATGTTAAAGCTATTTGCTTTGCAAAATCTTTATCTATAACAGTCATATAGTCGTGCTTGCCATTAATGTAGATTTTCATTTCCAATAGCTTTTCTCTAATTGAACTTAGTGAAGTCTGCGCGCTGTAGAATTTGTTAAAACTTCTTTTTTCGTTAGTTTCACCACGTCTTATATAACAATATGCTTGCCTGAACATCCAAAAAAACCAATCAACAATACTCCCGTCTTCATCGCGCCATTTGGGTTTAGGCGCAGAACTATGTTTGTTATCAGTTTTCTTTACCCGATCCCTGTATTTATTATGAGGGTCATAAACAATTTTTACTTTGGACAGACCCCAATCTTTCAAGTCTTTTTGTGTCAAGAAGTCCAAATCAAGCCTTACGCCATTTTGATATAGAAATAAACCGTTTTTATCGTAAAGCCATAAAACACATAAAGACGGGTATAGGTCAGCAACTTTATTGAAGATTTCTTCTCTTTGCTGTCTTTCAGGGTCTGAAAAAACAAGCCCGATATCTATATCGGAAAATGAACTTTCTTCGTCTTTTGCGTGCGAGCCCATTATAAATATGGCTTCTATGCCATCAAAAGACTTTGACAGGTCAACAACCTTCTTAATTGTTTCCCGTTGTAGCTTTATAAAATTAAGTACCATGCGTACATTTATTTTGTATTCTTTGGTTTAAATCTTGTCACAATATCGATTTTGGAATTGGGGATGTAGATTCTATTACCGCTGGCGTCTTTGAGAACTGTCGAGCGAATAGTTACTTTGGTTACTTTTCCTTCAAAAGCTCCTATTTTAACTGTATCACCCACACCAAACACATCTTCTAAAATAATGAAAAAGCCACTTATGAAATCTTTTACCATTGACTGCGATCCAAACGATAATCCGACACCCAAAACTCCCAACCCAGCGAGTAATGGTCCAATATTCACTCCCCACTGGCCTAGAACCATCAGGGTGGCTATAAGCAAAATTGCAAAATTTATCACGTTAAGAAGTAGTGAGCGGATTGTTTTTGTCTTAGCAAGGCGTCTTTCACTAAGCCTTCCCGAAACTTTGGCAAAAACAATTTTTAAAGCATTTTTTATAACAAATCTGACGATAAACGTTGCCAGAATAATACCTAAAGAAATGGCGATTTTACTGGCATTTTCGACCATGAAACCGGTATTCATGCTATTATTGTACCATGGTGCACGGCATTCTTCCGGTTTGTAAACTTCCAGGAATGTCTACTTACGACGTAATTAGAGTTTTTAAAGAAAAGACTGGCTTTGAGGGAAAAGTAGGCCATGGGGGAACCTTGGACGTTTTTGCAAGTGGAGTGGTATATCTTCTTCTGGGTGAGGCAACGAAATGGTTCGATGAGCTTTTGAAGCTTCCGAAAACCTACATAGCCGGAGTAAGACTTGGTGTCAATTCGTCTACTTTAGATGTTGAAGGGAGCTTTGAAAGTGATTTAAATCCCAGTAGATTGGAGATCTCAGATATTAAAGCTAATTTGGCTAAGTTCAAGGGTGAAATACTTCAGACAGTACCTGCTTTTTCAGCAGCAAAGCACGAAGGTAAGCCTTTATACAAACTAGCAAGAGAAGGAATTGACATAGGTAAAAACAGACTTATCACTATTTACTCATTAGACATCGTTTCTTATAAGTTTCCTTTAGTAACGCTGTCAGTCACCTGCTCTTCGGGGACGTATATAAGACAACTAACCTATGACATGTTTAAATCATTAAACCAAAAAAGCTTTTTGTATTTTTTGGAAAGGGCAAAAGTTGGAACGATAAGTGTAAATCAGTGTATTCGGATAGTAGATTTTGCTCTAAAATGGAAAAAGCATCTTTTAGATTTAAACCAAGTTTTGTAATATTTAACTATGGAGAAAGAAAAACTTAAAAGGAAAAGTAAAAGGCACGTAAAAGCTATAGTTGAGGAAACAGTTCCCTTGGAAAGTGCCGTAGAAACTTCAGAACAACCGCATGGCATTATCGGTGAAGAGGTTAAGAAAGAAGAAATTAGAGAAGCAGAAAAAGAGCAAGGGAAAAATGTCCTTAAACTTTTTACAATCGCGTTTTTATCAATGATTTTTGTGGCAATAGTAACTGGTGGGGTTTATACTTACCTTAGCGGAGTTAGCTTGTCCAAAAATGAAATTAAGATAACTCCAGTGCTTACACCTACCCCTCCCGGTACTCCCGAGCCAAGTGCAGCACCCGAAACGACGCCGGAGGCTACTAAAAAACCAGACATTACACCTTACAAGGTTAACGTATTAAACGGCAGCGGGAAAATAGGAGTTGCAAGCCAAATAAAGACAGATCTTGCCACCGGAGGTTTTAAAAAAATAACTACAAACAACGCAAATTCTTTTGATTATCAGGAGACCTTGGTATCAGCTAAAGAAAATGTTCCTGAAACGGTTACGAATCTGATTAAAGAGATTCTTTCCAAAAAATATACAGTTGCCGACGGAGAGAGCTTGAAGGAAAGTTCAAGTTTTGATATAGAGATTATTCTAGGATTGAAGTAGGGTTGGCAGCGACTCCGTTTTCAATAATTTCAAAATGCAGGTGGTCCCCGAAAGCGCGTCCGCTGGACCCCATTTCACCAATTTTTGTGTCCAAATCCACTTCTTGTTTTTCGCTTACTTCGATTTTGGATAAGTGGGCGTAGCGCGATTTTACGCCGTTGCTGTGATTAATGATGATAGAATTGCCGTAGCCGATCCTGGAAAAGGTAATACTTTCGACGACGCCTGCCATAACGGGTCTGATTGTGTCTCCTGTTACCCCGTCAAAGTCAATTCCGGGGTGGAAGAAGCGATATCCTTGAGTAATTTTGATAGCCTCGATGGGATATTGAATGCCGCTTTTGGTAACAAGTGGTTCCCGGCTGGTTATGTACAAGTCTTCTTTGGTAATCGTAGACAAGGTGCCATTGGTAGTAAAAAGCGATCCTGCAATGAGTGCGAAAGCGATATTTCCACCAAGAAGTTTATTAATTTTGCTGTGCTCAAAAATGTGCCTGAAAAACCTCGAGACAATGTTGCCTCCATGAAATCTTCGAAGATGCTTCATTTTTGGAATTAAGGGAAATTCGCGTACGCGGACCTTTCGCCTTTTAATTACCTTTAAGTTTAAGGTAAGGCGATAATGTGGCAGATTTAGGGCAAAATTATACATGATTGGGCAGACTAGTGACGGTGAAATAAAAAATCCCGATTATCTCGGGAAGTGGCCAATTATATCCTATAATAACTTGAAAAGTCAAGTTTAAAGCTATAAAATCTAGTACTCTTATATATGACCAGGGAAGTAAATTTGATTAGGCCATTACGCGCTCTTTATGCGACGCATGGATATGACCCCGATGCAGATTACTGGGGAGTAAGTCACCCGGCAGACAGAGCTCGAGTGATTACGGAAAGGAATGTAAGCCATACCGAAGTATTATCGGCATTACCATATACGATAGCCGCAACTTATGGAGGTGGCACAGATGAATTTTATGCTGCTGAAATTTTTTCCATACTTGGGCAAAATGCTAATATTATTGCGGCGGATCAGCTTCGCGGTGGACTTGACGGTAGGAATGGTTCTTGGGAGTACTATAGTCCTGAAGCTACCAGAAAGATAGCCTGGGGTATAAGATATATGCTTTCAGCAAAAAGATATTCACGATTTTTTGACAGGTGCCCCGAGTTCCGGGAGACTCTTTTGGCACTTTACGATTTGAAAGAAGAGACTGACCCAGATATTCTGCTTGAAAAAGCTTTGAAAATTGAGCATTTGGCTGCTGCCGGGCACGTTAGGGGCCAACCTGTTCTGTTTGCGGATTTAGACACCTCTTACCTAATTGGTGACCAGAAACTGGGAGAAAAGTGGCCAATGTGGCTTATGAACTTGCTGTTGGTTTATAGTTTACCCTCAGAGCTTAAATCTTTTGCAGACAGGGTAAATGAAGACGCATGGCAAACTGCATGTGAGGCCTATGACGTCGGGTCTAACTTGAAAAGACCCGATAACATTATTGGATTTAAAATAGGCTCTGGTTTTGAGTTGTTTTCCGAAATGATGGGGATGTCGCTTCGTAAAAAAGGTGTATTTATTGATTGGTCAATGTTGGCCAAGCATGTAAAAAGATGGGGAATAACTTCAAGGTTATTCGGGACAAGTGGTACCGAAGAAATGTTTTCCCCATATTTCTGGGCGATGCAGGTACACGAGAATGGGCATTTTGTGCGTGAATCAACGAGAGATAACAATTCTCCACCCACCACGCAGATTTTTGAAGAAGTACTTCAAGATGCTTTTTCTGTTTCTGGAGTCTTGAGAAAAATTGCTTCTGGCGGCTATGCTGACCCGAGGTCATTTAACAGGATATTTCAACCACTTCCGACAGTCGCTGTGATGGTGTCAGAATTTGTGGATGGACTGCCTTGTGAGGGTGATGCTGTGGGAATGGGGATCTATGATGGATATAAATTGTCGGCTGCGGTTGTTTTAAATGCTCTTACGCAAAATGGGGTTGTTAGGGTAGGAGGGGAAAGAAGTATTCTTGGGGTAGATGCTTCTCCCGAAAAATTAATAAGAGCTGCGAATTATCTTAGCAGTATTTTTTCTGGCCTTTTAAGAAACGACCCGAATGTTTCTGGGGCAGTGTTAACCGAAAGAGCTAATAGGGTTTCTCAAAGTATAGCTATGCTTTTTAGTAACGACAGGAGTTAACTTTTGTACTTCCCATAGATAACAATTTCTGTACCGGGGTTGTCGGATGAGGCTCGAATTGAGCTTTTACCATTAAGTTGCGGCTCGGCCCAATAGAAAAGTTTTTCAGCATCTTCTGTCCGCAAATTCACACAGCCATGACTTTTTGGGCGACCGAAATCGTTGTGCCAGTATGTGCCGTGCAGTCCAAATCCTCGCCAGGCAGGAACTTGATCGTTGTAAAAATACATCGTGTAGGGGACGTTTGGCAGATAATAGTAAGTGCCCAGTGCTTTGTTTCCACCTGCCATTTTGGTATAGCGGAGTTTTATCCAAATTCTAAAATTTCCTCTCGGTGTCCAGTCATAAAGGCCAGACGAAATTAAAAAATCATAAATTTTTTGATCGTTTTCAAACGCATAAAGTCGCTGATTTGTAAGGTCGATTTCGATTCTTTTATTTCCGGTTTTTTGCCCCAATACTTTTGTGTCTGTGGGTTTGTCCGCAAGCTTGACCGAATCTGCACTTACACCATGCCAGATTCCGACAGTATCAAATGGATCATAAAAATCGCTAGTTATGTCAGTTTCTTTTGGCTGGTGCTGATTGGGGAAGCGCGAAGGAAGAATGTTTTGGTAAAAATAAACAACTATGATTGTCGCTATTGCGATTGAAATAGCCAGAATATGAATCTGCTTCCCAAAAAACTTCATATTTAAATTTACCATAAATAACTAGGCACTTTCGCGGTGAGCTATATTTTCTTCAGCTGGACAGGAAAATAGTTGTATATCAAAATGTTCTCGTAAGAATCTTAGAAACCGGTGCTCAACTACTCCAGCAATACCATCCAGCTGATCCCGGGTCATTCCGGGTTTAGTTTTACGTTGTATTTGGTCAAGGATTTCTCTGGTCCATTTTTCATTCATCCTTTTCCGTTTCTCCTGGTCCCACTCCGGGGTTTCTTTACCTCTAAAGCCTAGCATCTTTCTTTCAGGTGTAATTGCTAACACTGATACAGGAGAAATAATGTCGTTTCTGGGTCTGAATAAACCAATAACATCATCGGGTGAGAAAGGTAGATTGTTGGGTCCATGAGTGTGAAATTCCATCGCGTAATGTCGGTCTGGTTGTCCTGTGCTTAACAACTGATATCGAAAAGGTCTCGGTTGAGCTAGAGTTCTGGTTCCTATTGTATCTTCACTATCTATGGAAAGTCTTCTCACGTAATCAACCTCCACGGTTCTTATTCTTTCTCTGCCTTGGGGGTCAGCCAGGGATCTATCAAGCATTTCTTCTGCAGTCAGCCCGATTTCTCCTAAATCTATGCTTCTTACTGTGTCAGGGATTGCCTTATCAGTTGAAAAGGTCAATGTTATTAGTAAAGCTTCCAAGCCTACATGGGATGGGTTTTCGTGAGTTTCAGGATTTGGCTCGTTCATGTACAAAATTTACCAATTTGACGGGGATTTGGGAAGGGTATGTTTGGACTATGGACGAGACCAGATTTGAAATATAATATAACTGTGGTTAAAAGAATAGTTCAAGATTTAAAGAACTCTTGGAGAAACACAAATTCTTCAACAATTGATTTTGCTAATAAAATTCCAACAAAAATCTGGGATGAGAAGCCTTTTAAACTAAGATTTAGAAGTTTTGCATGGGAATTTTCTTGTTTGGTAAGAACACGAATGTGCTATCTAAAAGGGCTGAGAATTGGGAAGTTATCTTTTTCATCACAAGAAGACATTCCTAATAAAGGGGAAATAGTTAAATATTCTAAAAAGGTAATCTTTGACCAATTAACGAAATTATCGAGAGAAATACTGATAGAAATTGAAAAAGTTGACGAGAATAAAGTTAACATGGTTTTGTGGCTAATCCAGCACGAAAGATTACATCAGGGTAAATTAATGCTTTATCTAAGCAAAGAAAACCTTGCTCTTCCAACATCTTTTGTAAAAACATGGGGAGAAAGCAACTTTAGAAAACAGCAAGAAATGTAGGAAATATGGATGAAACAAGATTTGAAGTAATAAGAAAGTCGCCGCAGGCTATTGTTGCCAGGGACATTAAGACAGAAGGAAGGGGTTATGTAGTCAAAAGTGTTTCTAGGAGTGAACCCCTTCATGCCAATATTTGGGTAGAGAAAAGTGCCAGAGAAGTTGCCAACAATTACAGAAAGGCTTTAAAGATACTACGAAGACCCGATTTTGGACTAGCGGAGTATGTCCCAGCGTCTAGGGTACAGGAGGTTAATGAAGACACAGTCAATGTTGTGCAAAAAGAGATCGTTGGAGTAACACTTCGCAAACACTTAAGAGGTTTAGGTGAACAACAAGCTGATTATGAAGAGACGGGTAGGGTAGTTGTTCCACCAGAAGTTATGAGACAGCTGAATGATATCCTGCTTAAATCGTTGCAAATGGCCATTAGAACGACTAGTTTCCCTAGAGAGGACTTACCTTACGGGATTACTTACAGAAGAAGCGAGAAGCTTCCGGAAATGAGACAACCGCAGGAAGGAGAAGGGGTCATGCCGGAGGTAATCGGCGAAAACGCTTTAGATAATATTATGGTGGGAGAGGACAATCGGCTTTGGTTAACAGATTGTGCGGCTGTCTGTGTCGCAGATAAAGATTTGGCGGAGGATGGAACTTGGAGGCAACTTCACAGAGGTCTTTATCAATACGGAACAGATAAATTATTAAGCGATGAAGTTCGTCAATATACCCATGAATTGGATAGAGCGCTTAAAGGAGAGCCACTGCGATTTTTGAATGCGTAGCCTAGCTTTTTTTACCCCAACTTACTCGTGCCTTCTTGTTAAAAAAATTCTGAAAATCTAAACTGGATTTATAGTGCTAACAAAGATCTTGTCTGCGGCGCATTTTGGACTTAAAACTATTCCCATTGAAGTTGAAGTAAATATCGCCACAAAAGGCTTTCCGGGTTTTAATATAATAGGTCTTCCCAGCAAAGCTGTAGAGGAAGCCAGAGAACGTGTAAAAACTGCAATAATTAATTCCAACATAAAGTTTCCCGATGCAAAGATTACTGTTAATCTTGCTCCGGCCGACATTCCCAAAGAAGGATCTAATTACGATTTGCCAATTGCCGTTGGGATTCTAAATGCTTTGGAAGTAGTTTCTCTTCCAAAAGAAAAGTCATACTTTTTTGGTGAACTCTCGCTTGATGGAACACTTCGCCACACTAAAGGTGTTTTTCTGCTCGCTGTCTCTGCCAAAGAAAATAGTGTTAAAAATTTGTTTGTACCGAATGAATCCGCGAACGAAGCAGCAGTCATTAAGAGTATCAGTGTTTACCCAATCACCTCGCTGAATGACCTTGTTATGCATCTAAATGGTACAAGAGTAGTAAAAAAAACGAAGTATGTAGAGGCTGTCGATTTACTCGAGGAAACCCCGGTTGAGTTTGACTTTTCTGAGATTATCGGTCAGGAGTCGGCTAAAAGGGCAATTGAAATTGCCTGTGCAGGAGGACACAACCTTTTTATGCAGGGGCCTCCTGGAGCTGGTAAAACTATGCTGGCTCGCGCTATTCCCGGGATACTGCCTTCCTTAGGTGAAGATGAAAGTTTAGAGGTGACCAAGATATATTCTGTGACAGGAAACATTCCTCCCGGAGGGTCGTTAATTCGCGCTAGGCCTTTTAGAGTTTGCCATCATACTGTTTCTAAAATTGGACTTGTCGGCGGCGGAAGCGATCCCCACCCCGGGGAAATAAGTCTCGCACACAACGGTGTGTTGTTTTTGGACGAATTTCCCGAATTTCCAAGATCCACTCTTGAGGCGCTTCGACAGCCAATGGAGGACGGAGTTGTTTCAATTGCCAGGGCAGCCGGAAGTGTTAAATTTCCGGCTAATTTTATGCTTGTGGCAGCTGCCAACCCGTGTCCCTGCGGATATCTAGGCGATCCAAAGAGAGAGTGCCGTTGCAGCCCAAGGCAAATTATGAATTATCAAAATAGGCTTTCTGGACCCTTGATGGACAGGATTGATATTCACCTTAATGTACCGACCGTAGATGTTGAAAAACTTGCAGCGAGGTCAAAGGTAAAGATTAATGCCGAGAAGTCGGAGAGTATCCGTGAGAGAGTAGTTAGAGCTCGTCAGATTCAACTAAGAAGATTTAAAAGCGAGGGGATTTATAGTAATGCTTCAATGAAAAATAAACACATCAAAAAATACTGCCATCTGGATGAGGATGCACAGCTGCTTTTGAAACAGGCAGTCAGTAATTACAGCTTGTCAGCCCGTACTTATTTTCGCTTGATTAAAGTGTCGCGAACTATTGCAGACATTGCGGGTGAATCAAAAATTATTTCTTCCCACATCGCCGAAAGCTTGCAATACAGAATCCGATCCACAGACGAATGATTATGATGAGCTTCTGAGGTACTGGAGAAAATTACCTGGTTTTATTACCTTTATTCCGAGATCAGAGTTAATTTTATTTACGTTATAGTGCTTGATATTATGAGTGAGAAGAAATTTCGATTTCGATTTTTTAGCTCCGGCAACAACGTGCGAGTCCTCTCTGTCAAACACATATTCTTGATAGCTTTTCAAGACATCCTCCTTTGTGGCATTTACAGAGACGATTTTCAGATTTTTATAAAGCTTTTTAGGTTCATGGAACAGCCCGAGTCTTTTTGCAACTTCTTCTATCTCATTTTTAACGATCTTTGAGATGACCTTGATAACTTTCGTTCTATTTATTATTTCGTACGAAGCGCCTGTTTTTGAGAGTAAAGATGAAATTATTACGTCGGCATCTAGAAAGACTTGGATTTTCCCCATACACTTTTGCGAACTTCCCTCAAGGTTTTCGCGATCGGCTTGAGATTCTTCTCATCCTCCATTTGTGCCTTGTAGACATCATCATCCATTCCTGTAAACACAAAAGAAATTGAGCTTTGGGGAATCCTGTATACTTTTCCTAGTTTTTTGGCAATAATTTCCCCTTTGTTTATGAGTTCATAAACAGTATTTTTGCTTAATTGAAGGATTTGGGCAACTTGCTCCGGTGTATAAGTTCTAGGTTGTAACATATTGGTCTAATTTATAGCAAACATTACTATTTGTGTCAAGGTGTTACTGAAAGTGACAAGCCGAGAGCTTGTAAAACAGAATTAGGACTCCGCAGGATTAGATAAGTTTAAACTTTATAATCAAAGCCCAGGCTCCCAGCAATAGCAAGATGAACCCAATTATTACCAAAATTGCCAAAATTGGAGAAATGTTTTTGTTATGACTGGTTATTGGGTCGATCAAGACTTTAGACGAACGAATATTCTCGGAAATATCTACACCTTGGGATTTGTAATAATTAAAAACTGTCTCTAGCACAATATTACAGTTTTTGGTGAGGATACCTCTCTCGGCGATTTGAGGCCTTAAGAAATATGAACTTATTACAATATATTTGTCTGTTGGCGATAGTTCTTTGAGAACTACTATGGTAATCTGTGGCCAGTTGGGATTCCAGAATGAGGGTTTGTCATTAAAAAATGCAATATAGAATTCATTTTCCGAAATTTGAGTACTTAGTTTAGTATCACCCGTAATTATTGGAAAATTTGAAGGATCTGAGTTGTCTATGAGATGCCAAAGTTTTTCTGTTTGACCTATTTGAGAAAGCTTGTTTTTGAGATTAATCTGATTTGTATTTTCAGGTAACTTAAGAATTATACTTCTGTAAACCTTTATTTTACTTATCATACTCTCCACGACCTGGGGAGCTACAGCTTTGACAAGTGTGTAAACAAAGAGGTCTTTCATTGGTAAACATTATATCAACAAAGTTTATACTGGTATATAAATGCCAAAAGGCCTAAATAAAGAAATCGGGAAGAGGGGGGAAGAGATTGCGGCTGAGTATTTGCGTGGGCATGGGTACAGGGTAATTGAGAGAAATTACAGGACTAGATTTGGAGAGATTGACTTAATATTAGAGGGTCCTTCGACAAACTTCAGATCTTCGAGACTTATTTTTGTCGAAGTAAAGCTTAAAGTTGGAGAAAAATTTGGGTCGCCTGAGGAAATGATTACCAAAAGTAAAGTCTGGCAAATAAGAAGGACTGCTGAAGGATACCTGCTTGAAAATTCGCAAATGAAAGAAAAATTCTCCAAATATCAAATAGACGCAGTTTGTATCGTGACCGGAGGAAAAGATTCAATCGATAGAATTAGTCATTATGAAAATATCGAGTCGGATCTTTGATATAATGAAGATAAGAAAATATGAAAAATTTTAATATCAAGAGAGTGTTGGCGGTTGTATTTGCTGTTGTTTCCCTAATCATTTTATTTTTTATCTTAAGATTGTTCAGACCGAATTATAAATTAGGAAACTCGCAAGTTGTTGCAGATTTAACTTTTAGGTATCCATATTTACAAAATCTCAGTGGCCCAGTCTCTGCTCAAACTAGTAGAACGTTGCTTGCCACAAGTGTTAAAGAGCTGGGGAAATTTGAACTCTTACTTATGATAGATGACTTAATCAGAGCTGGTTATCTTACGGCCTCGACCTTTAACCAATCGTCCGTGATTGTAAGAAGAGGAATAACTGAGGCCGAGGAGGGGATAATTATCTCTAATTATGTGTCGGCTAGAGTAATAAATGACGTAGGACCTTCAGATTGGCAGAGTTATGAATATGTGGTTGATTTCTTCTACAACAAGTCAACTGGCGAGATATATGTTATCTCTTCAAATTAGTTTTAAATGAACTGGAAAGATTGGGAAGTTAAAGAGATTAACTTAGATGAGCGAGGATTTCCGACTAATCTCCAAAAAATAAAAAATCCTCCAAAGCAAATTTACTTTCGCGGTAACCTGAATGATTCGGTATTGAGTAAATCAATTACGGTTGTCGGAAGTAGAAGGATGACCACTTACGGCAGGGAAGTGGTAGATCGGTTTGTATCCTTGTTCGTGACAAATAAGGTCGCTACAATTTCAGGGTTTATGTACGGAGTGGATACAGAGGTTCATAAAAAGACAGTGGAATTCGGAGGCGTGACGATTGCAGTTTTTGGATGTGGTATTAACATTTGCTATCCAGTTGAAAACGATGATCTTTACTCTGAAATTCTGGAGAAAGGCGGATCTGTTATTTCCGAATATCCGCCAGATAGCAAGCCGCAACTATGGAAGTATCCTCAAAGAAACAGAATCGTTGCCGGGCTGTCTTCAACGGGGGTGTTGATTGTGGAAGCGGGAGAAAAAAGCGGATCTTTGATTACCGCCGATTTTGCCATAAAACAAGGCAAAAAAGTGTATGCAGTTCCGGGGCAAATTACTTCCAAAGTTTCCCTGGGAACAAACTATTTAATTAAACACTCAAAAGCGTTTTTGGTTACAGACCCTTCTGATATTCTTGGGGGGAGAGCAGTTGATAGGGAGACAAATTTTAAGGAAAACTTAAGCGAAATTGAAATTAAAATTTGTAAAACCTTGGAGCTTGAACCTATGACAACGGACGAGATCGCAATTAGTGTTAATATGTCGGTTATCGACGTGACGAAAACAATATCTTTAATGTCGCTTAAAGGCCTAGTGACAGAAGCTATGGGAAAGTTTCATTTAGTTAAAAATTGAAATATAAACTCCACTTGCTCGAATATGCCACAGATATGTGAACTGCTTGTGGTTTGCAACTCTCGCAAGTGATTTTGATCCCCCAAAATGTTATTTTTAGATGCAAATGAATAACAGCGGATTGCCGCTAAAAGTATTTTGGGTATAATTAAAAGTATGAAGGACGCACCTGTAAAGACTTTAAATGGAATCGGGGTAACTCTCGAAGTTTATGAAAACAAAATTGTTATAAAACGAAATCTTATTACTAAACTTTTGGAGGGTTTCAGAGGCGACAAGACAATTAATTTTAAAAACATATCAAGTATTCAACTTCAAAAAGCAAACCCGTTCATAAGTGGGTATTTGCAATTTTCGATTGCAGGGGGAATAGAGAGTAGCGCTGGCGTGGTAGATGCTTCAAGAGACGAAAATACAGTTATGTTTTCACCAAGCCTCAACGACCTGGCAGAGGAGATTAAAGACTTCATTGAATCTCGAAGCTAACTTTCTTTTTTGCGGGTTGTAAAGTAGGCTGGTATCAAAAGGCCAATTAACGCCCAACCCGAAAGCGCAAGGAGAATAGATAAAAGCCCAAAGCTTAAAAAGTTCAGATTTTTTAGTAATTTTTTTTCTTTCAGCAATTTATATACCAGGAAAGAAGTAATAGCGGTTGTAAAAAGTCTTACTAACCTTGACCAAAGCTCGAATGTCAAAAGAGATAGATTGGACAAAATTCCCTGGATTACTGCTCCAAGAAGAATAATAAAAACCAAGTAGGAAACATAAAAACCCACCGCTTCTTTTTTGTCTCTTCTGTAACCAAAGTTGGTTAATTTATTAAACATTTTTGTGTCACTTCTTTGAGGTCTCGGAGGGAATCGAACCCTCGCATAGCTGTTTTGCAGACAGCCGTGTTTCCACTTCACCACGAGACCAAAAATGCCTGTCGTTGGTATTATACATCATTTTCTGTTAAACTTGTGGCTAATGAAGCATAAACTGAAAATTTCCTTGATGGTCGTTTCGGGCATTGGGATACTTATAACAATCTCGTTTTTGGTGCTTCGCTTAATTAAACCCCCCAAGGCAGCACTTCTTATTGAAAGCACGCCAAATTCCACGGTTTTTGTCAATGGTGAGCAGGTGGGTCGCACGCCCTACGAGGGCGAATTCAAAGCCCAAGAAGTTGTAATAAAGCTGATACCTGATTCATTTGAAACACCTCTTGCCCCATATCAATCAAAAGTGAACTTGGTAGCGGGGATAAAGACTGTCATTCGAAGAATGTTTGGAGATACCGATGACACTTCAGCAGGAGAGGTGGTTTCCTTTGAAAAAATTGGAGGAAACTCGGCTAACTTGTCGGTTATTTCTATCCCCGATGGTGCACAAGTGACACTGGATTCTGAGAGTAGAGGTAGAACTCCGATCAAAATAAGTGAGCTTGAGACTAAGGAATATCATCTTGAGATATCGGCCGTTGGATACTTAAAAAGAGATTTTATAGTCAAAGCGGTTGAGGGGTATTTACTGACTGCTGAAGTTAAGCTTGCATCAGAGCCCGGCAAAGTTGAAGGCGTTGTAATAGAGGAAGTCCCAGAGGAGATGAAAGAGGAAGTGGTGGATAAAGTAAAAATTCTTTCGACTCCAACAGGGTTTTTGCGAGTCCGGGAAAAACCATCAACTCAAAGTGCAGAAGTCGGCAGAGTCGCGCCCGGAAGGGAATATATTTTGCTTGAAACGGATGAGAAATCGGGATGGTTTAAAATTGAGTATGAAGCGGGAAAAGAAGGCTGGGTAACTAATCAATATGCAAAGAAAGTTGAAGAATCAGCTTCACCGACACCCAGTTTTACACCGAGCCCGTCACCAAAGCCTTCACCGTCACCGACGGCGAAATCGTCACCAACTCCAAAAGCAACTCCTACTACCACACCTTAAAAATAGTGCTTAAACTCCGGTTACGGAAACTCCGCTGTAGAGGATAAACACCAAAGAAATGGTCCAAAGAATGACTGATGCAACCAGAGGAATATCGGTCAAAAACAGTTTTTCCGGTGCTTCGCTTCTGCCTTCAAAAATTAACTTTTGATATCTCATAATTCCAAAAATAACAATAGGGGTAGTTATCATCAGTAGCTTATTTATCGTTGTTGTCTTTGATATTTCAGCTAAAAGAAGCCATATGGGTAACGACGCTTTTGGTGACTCAAAAAAAGTAAAAAGTGCCCAGCTCATCCAAGAGGCATTACCAAACATTGTAACGTAAGAGTTGAGTAACTCTCTTTGGTAGTGGCTTAGACTTTTTCTCGTAACGAGTTTGGAGCTTATGATAAGGTTTAACTCCGCTCTTCTTTTGCCAGACGCTAAAAATAAAGCAGTGGAGACTACACACAAAAGAAACCAGACTGAAAGGTGAGCATCAATCACAACAGCCCCTGCGTAGACTCTTAAAATAAAACCCGAAGCGATGATAAGAATATCGACAACTGCGATGTTTTTAAGGCCCAGAGAATATAAGAACTGCATAACAAGGTAGCTTAGGATAAGAATAAAGAAGAGATTTGACAGTATAGCGGCAGAATACAAGGAGACGAAAGCTAGAATAGTTGCTATAGATAGGGCAAGAAGGGGGTGTATGGATCCTGAAGCAACAGGGCGATGTTTTTTAATGGGGTGAAGTCTGTCGCTACTTGCATCAATGAGGTCGTTAAAAACGTATGTGGCGCTTACGGCAACACTAAAGACGACAAAGGCATAAAGAGACAAATTAAAAAGGTCTCTGTTGAAGAGGGATCCGCTAAAAAGAAGTGCCGCAAAAACTGAGAGATTTTTGACCCAGTGGACAGGACGTGTGATTTTTATGATTTCGATCGGTAGGTAAGCCATAGTAAAATTCCCCCCAGAGCAAATGTAACACCAACAATTGTATATAACTTTAGGCTTGCGTTCAAACTCAAAGATATAATACCCAAGAAAGCTGTAACCAGCCAGTAAAATAAAGCAACTTTCCTTTTGCTCCAGCCAATGTCCAGAAGTTTATGATGCAAATGTCCTCGGTCACCCCAAACAGGTGACTTGCCAGAGACAATCCTTCGAATTATTGTATATCCGGTGTCTATTATTGGCACTCCTAGTACAACTGCTAAAGTTCCCACCTTAGTGGTTGTTAGGATTGAGAGAATGGCTAGCATAAATCCGCCAAGGTTCGCTCCCGAAAAAGACGGCATGATTTTTTGCGGGAATATGTGCCATGGAAGAAACCCCAGGAATGATCCTGCGGTGATTGAAGCAAGAATTATTACTGGCCACTGGGCAATGTCTGCCGAGAACTTTAGAGATAAAATTCCGATTACAACTGCCGCGACCGCGACAGTACCACTTAGCTGCCCGTCGACTCCTTTGGCACCCATGTTCAAAATGTTCATTAAAAAGACTATCCAAAAAAGGGCAAACAGATCTGCTATGAATGGAGTTTTTGACAGGTCAACTATACCCTCTCCTAGGGGGTTGTTTATAAAGTCTATTCCTATGCCTGCACTTATCGGAATAAGAGCAACTAGGAATTGACAAACTAAACGGATATAGGGGTTTATATTGAATTTGTCGTCAAGTATTCCAAGTATTGTGATAAACGTCGTTGCAGTCAGTATTGATTTTATGTGAATGTCTAAAGGAAGGAATAAAATTATTGTAGAAGCAAGTGCTACAAAAATCGATAGTCCTCCGCCTCTGGGGACAGGATAGGTATGAATTACTTTTGGATGTCTGGTTTTTTGTGGATCGTCAACTAGTCCAATTTTCCATGCAATTTTTATGACCACGGGGGTAGTTAAAAAAGCTACGCCGGAGGAAACGATAATTGGGCCCAAAAAAAGTTTAACAAAGTCTTGAAACATCTAAAAATTTCCAACAAGAGAAAAAGTTTTATAAACAGAATACGCTGCCATTATGGAAATTATGAGAATTATTCCTGAGAGAAGTTTCTGTAGGAATTTATCCGAGATGATGTGAACAAAGATTATGTTTATGATTGTAATAGCCAGTGCTATTGAGGGCGGGATGACCAGATACGTTTTTTGGGAAAGTTGTTCTATCCCTCTGGGTTTGCCGTAGAAAAGCGGTATTTCGGGAGGCAGGTTGTTTTGAAAGACTAGGGTGATACCAATGGTGATTAAATTGATGAGCAAACTTACAACAACAACTTTCTTAAATGGGAGCGACCCAGGGATTAAATTGCGGCCATACTTTTTCACAATTAGGAAATTTTACCTCAACGGCGCATTAAGTGCCAAATTTCGGCATTGTCTATTGTCTTAATTCTTAAATAATTGTCTATCAAAAAATTTTTTAGTTGTGGAAAGTTATCTGCTTCAGGAAGTAAAACAATTACAAACGGCGGGCTTGTCGCTAAATCTTTTAAAACAATCTCGGGAGAATAAAAATCTTTTACGTGATAATCCGTGACGTACTTAATTGGAGGAAGCCGTTTTGACAGGGCGTAGATAGTTGAAGTGCTCCCCCAAACAAAAACTCTATCATCTGGTTTAGTCATTGTTGTGAGGAATTCCGCGATTTTATAGTTACGAGGAAGTTTTGTGTCAAATTTTTTGAAGTATTCCTCGATAGTCACTCTGCCTGTGGCAAATTCTAGAAATCGGTTATAGTAGCTTGAAGTAGGGTAATACCAGAACTTAAAGTAGAAGGGAGTGACACCAAAAATGAAAAGGGGGATTATGGAGAAAACCTGCTCTTTGTTGGATGTTGTAAAAAGAATTGCGACCAAAATGGATAGTGGGGGTACAGTTTGCATTAGATAATGCGGATAAGGCCTTTCGGAAAGTGTCGCTGCAAAAAGAGAAAGCAGTAACCAAATGGTTGCAAAAATAAAAGTTGGGGAGAGTTTTTTGCGGTAAATATAAAGAATGGTCACAGTCGCAAAGACTATAAAACCTCGAATAAGGAGAGGTAAATTCCGGTCAATGAAAGATTTTTGGATATCGTCCGGTCTCCATGATGATAAGTAGCCTACATTTTGAACAAATGCTGCACCGATGTATTCGCTTAAACCATTTCTTGAAAAGTACCAGACAAAAGTTAGAAGAATTGGCGCAATAAAACCCAAAAGCAAGATAATAGTTTTTTTAGATACTTTAATCAAACCCCCGAGATTAAACTTTTCCTCGAATAACCAGAGAATGACTATTATTGGCATCTCAAAAGCTGCGGGTACTTTAAACAACGTCGCAATAGAGAACATTATCCCTGCTCCAAGTATTTTATTTGTATTCAGATTATTGGAAAGTAGTATTAAAAACGCTAAGATGCTAAAACCTATCATGAATACTTCAGAGTTGGCTATTTGACCTTCAAATAAAGGTATTGTGGAAAGTATGGCAAAGATGAAAGTTCCGACCTTTTGGCCCTTGGGGTTTTTTGGAAGAAGTCTTTTAAGTAATACCCAGAAAATTACTATATAAATAATATTCCAGAAGGCCAGAATCGCTCTAAACCAGAAAACGTTCCCTGCAATTGCGGCTAAGATGTAAAGAAGCGGTGGTTTGTTATCGTGAATATCGCGGTATAAGACCAATCCTTGGCGAATTGCCTCACCCAAGGTCAAATAGATCATTTCGTCGCCATAACTAAAAGGCTCAAAAAAAGAAGGGATACGAAGAATAAAAACCAAAACAAGCATTGCTATTAACCAATTAGGTAGAGAGAAGTTAATTATCTTTTTAAGAAGATTCATTGCAGGTTAAGTTTATCAGAACTTATTTGGTCAGCAAAATATATTTCAGCTCTCCGAACTCCTTTATTTCGCTTAGTTTAAAACCCGGGACTTTTACCTCCTCTCTCTTTCCGCTGGTTATGACTCCCACACGGAAAGCTTTTTTGGGAATTTCGCTTACAATATCGTTTGAAGTCATTTGCGCAGTTCCCACATAAAACGGAAGCTCTTTTCCCTCTGGCACATATAGCGGAGCTTCAAGACCGTAATACTTAGTTTCCCAGATGTGATGAGCAGCAGCATTCCAATTGATAAGAAAATCATCGCCTCTTTTTACTTCAATAACATAAGCTGCAAGGTCTTTAAATGGTCTTTTAGTGGGATTAACAAAATACTGGTAGTCGGTATAGATGAAAAGGGGTAGTAGTATTGTCAGGATGATCCCCGAAAGCTTACGCCCATTGCTTGCAAGAAGTATCATCGCGGCGGGGATAGTGTAGAGAAGATATCGGTCAAAAAAAATCGACTGGAATTTTTGCGAAACAACCCAAGTTAGTGTAATTGGCCCTAAAAACCAAGATGCTAGAAACAGAGACCTGGTGATATTTATCCCCCAGCGTCGTACAATGTATCCGGCGTAAGTTAAATACAAGGTGTATCTCGACAATTTATTTGGTAAGCCTTCAGCTAAGTATTTCTGTAAAAGCTCGCGCAAATTGGTTAAGTTGGGTGTTTGAAGCCAGAAACCGGAGCCCACAAGAGTTGTTTGGTAATAAAGAGCCGGTAGCCAGGGTGCATAAATTACGCCAATCGCAAGATACGACTTAAATATGTCAAAAGCGGTCTTTCTATATCCCCAGATTAGTTCTTTGATGAACCACAAACCTTGGATGATAACCGCAAAAATGGCAAAATGGTGGCTATACAGAGCCCACGAAGTGCCAATAATGTACCCTAGATAATCTTTAAAATTTGCTCTTTTTCGAATTTTTCCATTGGAATCAGTTTTTGGGAAAATTATTTTTGCAAAAAAATACATCGATATTGTTACCCCTGCCGCAAGTGTCGAATACATGCGGCCTTCGAATGCATATTGAAAGAAAAAGGGATTGAAAAAAGTAAAAACCGCTGCAACTAGACCTGTTTTCCGGTTCCAAAGATGGTTCGCGATTTTATAAACAAAGAGTATTGCGATTAAATAGTAAAAAAATGAAAGTGACCTTATGGCAACTTCCGAATCTCCAAACAGCTTGTACCAATAATGAAGTGTGATGTTGTAAAGCGGTGGACTGGTGTCTCTAGATATTATTTCCAAAATTTTGGGAACGGAGTTTCGTGATAAAACCGCCGAAAATGCTTCATCTCCCCACAAACTTGTTGTAAATTGATTTTCCATTTTTAAAGGCCTTCAAAATCAAAAGATTTTATCCTGGTTAGACCTCCTGTTGGTATAAAAACTACAAACTGATAACTTTTAAGTTTCAAACTCGGAGCGGATTCAAGCCATTTTTCGAAAACAACCTCAAAATCATATTCTCCTGGATATAAAAATTCGTGTTGAGCCCTTTGGTTATAAGTTTGGAAATCCGAACTATTACCAACTGAGCGGTATTTTACGTTTACTCGATCGATATAAATGGCAGTGGCTCTTTCGTCTTTCCCCTCATATTGTAGGTGTATATCCTCTTTGTCTAGGATGCCAAAGTTAACGTCAGAAAAACTTACTTTTTCTTGCTCAATTCTTACTTTGACGTTAGTTTCGATATTATAATATTTTGTATCGTGAGGCGTAACTCTGAAACTAAAGTCCGATGCACCGACGTTATTCTGCAAATTTTGAACCCTTTTTGTTTGCGAGGTTCTGATAGATCTTTTGGAGAAGTACACGCCAGATCCTAGAAGCAACCAAAACATGATCCCTGGCAAGAGCGTTATTATAAGTGTCTGAAAGAATTTTAAGTGATAAAACTTTCGAAAAAACAAAGTTGTTGCTAATACTATAAAAAGATATGTTCCCCAATAAATTACGTTTGCAGAAGAATATGAAGCTTTAGCTCCACCAAGACCAGCGAGTATCCAAGCAAATCCTGCGATTACAAACCAGCCTATTGAGACAGTCGTGGATAAAAGAAAAACAAAAAGATATTTTCTTTTAGAAACTTGAATGGAATCGGCCTCGTTTTTTACCTTGCTGGACAGAGGTGTTTTTACCATAAATTCAGTTTAGCATGAAGAAAGGAAACTAAAGAAAAATCCCTGAATAAAAGTAACTGTTGAGGAGATCTAGCTATTAGCAAAATTGGCAAGGGTATCTTCTACCCACAGGATTTCCAAAAGATAAAAAGACAAGAAGCCGAATAATTCCTACTAACGAGGTTATATCATCCTAACTCAAATGTGGTTACCCCATACCATCTTTGGAGAGGAAATTTAGGCTGTCCTTTTGTATAAATTCGCCCGGTCGCAAATACTTTTTTCATTTTATATTTTCTGACAATTTTAAGAGCATTCTTGTTTACCTCAGGAATATCAAAGAACACCTTTTCTTTTTTATCTACACTTCCGATTAGTGAATCGAATAATTCATTGGCAACACTATCATTGTCGGCAAACAAAGGACCAATCTTGTATCCTTCAAAACATTTTCTTAGAACACTGTATCCTAAGAGTTTACCGTTTTTTACTAGGCCGCAAGCAAAACTTTCAGATTGATTAATCCAGCATTTTAAAAAGGCATACCGCTTGAAACCAAAGACTGAATCGTCATATTTAGCTACTTTTCTGAAATCTATGTTTCTCAAATTCTCTATATTAGGACCGATTTTTCTGCTCCCAGTGCCGAAGCCCTGATAACGAGCATTATAATGTGCAAGTTTAAATCCGATCCTTGCGTATTTTTTGAGGTTTTCCAAAACTCCGTCGCCACCTTTGTTCCTGTTACCTAAATAATCCCATGCTTTTTGGAAAAGCTTCATTCCATACCCCTTTTTTCGATATTTCGGTTTTACAATATAAAACCCCATGAATCCATAATTCTTACCGTATTTAACCGCTGAGACAGTGGCTATTATTTGGTTTCCAAGAACACTAACAAAAAAGCCATTTGGATCGTGTGTGTAAAAACATTTAGCGTCGTAGATCCCGGGATTCCAGCCCTCCTTTGCCGCCCATTCGACCATTGCGCCAACTTCTTTTCCGGTTGCTTTACGAATTTTATATTCCATATTTGCAATACTACTATTCGTTGGTGAGGTTTGCAATCTTTCCGATTTCTATTGTTGACTTCGGTTAACTTTCGGATATATTGTTAGTTATAGTGTATAAAGCTTACAAAGTTCCGATTCCAGAAAAATCTCGGCCTTATAATTTTGATTTTTTCCTAACGCATTATGTATTTGCACCCTGGGTTGTCGAAGGAAAGACACTAGTTAGGTTATTTAAGGTGGACTCCGGAAAGTTTGTGTTGGCAAAGGTTGGGTTTGAGGAAGAACCGAAGCCGATTTTGATGATCAATCTCCAATTTAATACAAAAGTTTCAAAAGCCGAGCAGGAAAGTCTTGTAAATTTAATCTCATGGATTTATGCAGTAAATGAAGACGTTAAATACTTTTACGAAGTAATTTGCAAAAAAGACCGAATCTTGAGGGCAGCATCTGAAGAAATTTATGGAGGACATTTGAGGACCGATCCTTATGTTTTTGAGTCAGTTCTTGGTGTAATTGTTGCGCAGAACGTTTTCTTCAAAAGAATATATGAAATGACCCGACTTCTTTGCGAAAATTTTGGAGAGAAACAGAGCTTCGACAATCGGATTTATTACACCTACCCTACCCCAAAAAGGCTTGCCAATGCTACTTTGCCCGAAATTCGAGCTTGTAAAGTTGGTTACAGGGATAAATATATAAAAGGAGTAGCAGAGAAAATTGTCAAAGAAAAAATAAATCTGGATGACTTACGTAAAGTTGATGACATAGAAAAAATAAAGGAAAAACTTATGGAATTGCCTGGGGTTGGTCCTTATACTGCGGATTTAACTGTAGCAATCGGATTTCGACTGCCAACCTTTCACTTGGACCTTTTTAGTCGCGAAGCAATGTACCAATTTTATTTTAATGGTAATAAAGTTCCCGACAAGGAAATTATTAGATTTGTTGACAATAAATGGGGTAAATGGAAACATTACACAATGCTTCTTTTGACTACGAATACCGACACTTGGGCTAAAAAGTTGGGAAAGCCATTTCGTTTGAAATCCGGTGCAAAGAGTGTTTAATTGAGTGGGTAGTATAATTTATTTATGAAGTTACTTCTTACATCCGGTGGTTTTACAAATAAATCAATTGCTAATTCTTTGTTGAAATTAACCCAAAGACCATTTAAACGTCTTAAACTTGCCTTTATTCCCACCGCTGCAAATGTTGAAGAAGGGGGAAAGGATTGGTTGATTGACGATCTTGTTAATTGTAAAAAACTAGGATTTAAGGAAATTGACATAGTTGACATCTCCGCTCTGCCTAAAGAGATGTGGCTCAAAAAATTGAAAGATGCTGATATTTTAATGTTTGGAGGCGGAAACACTTTTCATTTGATGTATTGGCTGAAAAAATCTGGATTAATTAAAATTTTAAGAAGTCTTTTAAAAACCAAAGTTTTTGTTGGTATAAGTGCAGGAAGTATGATTACCGCCGATAATTTTAATTTAAGTATGTCTCAAAAGTTGTACTACGAGGACATTGGAAAGTACAAAGATAATCAAGGTTTGGGTTATGTGAATTTTCATATTAGACCACATTTTAACTCACCCGACTTTCCCAAATTAAGAACCAAGAATCTGGCGAAGATCGCCAAAAACATGCCGGAGCCGATTTATGCAATTGATGATCAGTCGGCAATAAAATTTGACAACGGGCAAATTTCTGTGGTGTCCGAAGGGAAATGGAAAAAGTTTAATTAAATAATATCAGACCTTATCAGTTACGCGATACTCTATATATTTTCCAAGCATGAGCCTGGTGTGTGCATCAAGTCCGGGAAGAGCTGAAAAGAAAAATCCTGCTACAGGCATTAGTACAAACTCCAAAGGCATCAATATTGCTCGCCAAAGTGGAAAATCCTTAGGCCGTTTGGGTTTATAGATATTGTCAAAAATAAGCATGACAATCAAGAATCCTAAAGAAAGAGTTAGAATAAAGGAAGAAATTTTTGGTAACATAAATCCGATTGTTGTCCTTCCAAAGGTAGGGTTTAAGAATGTCGGGATGGTTAGTCCTAATGTGATAATGAACCAGTTAACGGGCCACATAAAATGCGACCAAGTGACGTGAATTAAGCGCATTGTTTTTGAAAAAAATGGAACACCAGGCTTTATTAGGAAGTCTCTGAAAATCCAAGGATAGTCCGATACGCCCCAAGCCCACCTTTTATATTGCTCGTATTGGTTTTTTAAAGTTTTCCAAAAGCTTGTTGACTCTGCGGCGTCGATATATAAAGGGAGATAAATTGGTTCGACTTCCACCTCACCCTTTTTAGCATAGAAGGCTTTAAAAAATATGCCCCAGTCTTCAGGAATTTTATCTGGATCCCAATAGCCGGACTCGTGCAAGAGTTTAAGCGATAAGCTGTAATTGGCTTGGTTTAATAATCTGTCGCGGCGCGGTAGAACAGACAGATTCCAAATAGACCCCATTGTATTTTGGATGCGAGTAATTGCTGGTATTCGCCAGATATTATTGTAGTAAAGTATTGCTGCTTGCCAAAACATTAAATGTCTTTTAGGGTTATCCAGGAACTTATAAGTCAAGCAAGCAAAGTGATTAGGATGGTAAACATGATCGGCGTCGCAACTTGATACAACAAAGTAATCTATGTTTTGCTTAAAGTTATCAATGTATTTTTGTTTCATAACCACCGCCGCGTATCGCTCATTTGAAGCTTTTCCAATTAACTCTCCGGGAGCAAGTTTATGTAAAGTTACTTCAAGATTTGGCAACAACTTTTTGTACCTTTTGTATAGCCGGTTTATTTTGTCGATTTTGTGCTCAATAGGTGCCCGGTCCTCCTGGGCAAGTACTGGCATTAGTTGGTTTTTGGGAAAGTCTTGAGCGACAAGGGAGTCAAGCACTCGCTCTAAAGTATGTTCGGGCTCTTTGTAGGTAACAATGATAACAATATGTTTCACTTTTTTCCAGTCTGGAAATGTTTTAATGTCTTGCAACCAGTCAAATTTCATTGCTGCTTGGATTCGAAAGTGAGAAATAAAAGAAGTTGCTGCAATTTGAAAAGATTGGTAAAACCAGTAAATATCGAAGAATAATACATAATATGCAGTGATATAAGGAATAACAAGAATTCCCCAATATGGGAAAAGGATTAAGTTCCAAGAAACGAATCCTGGGACTATCTCAAAGAAACGCAGAAAACGCCTTTCATGTTTGCTTATTAGCTTTTTGACCATGAAGTTAGATTTATTTTAGTCGAGGGAACAATATTTCTCCACTTTTTATCTCTGGCCCCTTAAAGATTTCTTCAATTCTATTTGATGTTTCAGGTAAGAAAGGCCTCAGATTAAAAGCGATTATTTTTAATTCTGAAACTAAACTCTTTAGTATTTCTTTGAGTTTTCGGTTCTTTAACTCCCAAGGTTTTGTTACGTTTATACCCTTATCCTGGTTGCTTATTTTGTTCCAAATAACGTCGAGAGCTAGATCAAAACGAAACTCATTAAGATATTTTTGTACACTTTCGTCAAATGAAGTAACCCCTTGGGTTAGAAAGTTGTAGCCAGATTTTTCACAAAGTTTAGCAACTCTTGAGACCAAATTCCCGAGCCCGTTTGCAAGGTCAGCATTATATTTTTTCGTAAGGCGAGCCCATGTAATGTCAGAATCGTTGATATAAGGAAAGTTGCTTAAAATAACGTATCTTGCTCCATCCACGCCAAATTTGTCTATAAGTTCTTTGGGAGTAATAATGTTTCCTTTGGATTTGCTGATTTTCTCGCCAGCAATGATAACAAAGCTGTGAACGAAAGTTCCTTTAAAAAGCTGGTGTTTCGCCGAAAGAAGCAGAGCAGGCCAAATTACATTATGGAACCAGCTGATGTCTTTTCCGAGAAAATGATAGGTGTTTAACCAAAATTCTTTGTTGCCATTTATTTCAAGCGATGAAAGGTAGTTTAGAAGAGCTTCTACCCAAACATAAATAGTTTGATTTTTGTCCCCTGGGAACTCTATACCCCAAGCAACTTTTTCTTTAGGCCTTGAGATACTAATGTCTTCGATTTTAGTCTCTAGTCTTGAGAGAATCTCTGCCCTTTTTCCTTCGGGGATAATTTTGATTTTGTTTTCCGCAATTAACTTTTTGACGGTTGGAGTATATTTGGAAAGTTTAAAAAAATAATTCTCCTCCTCGATTTTCACTACCTGGTCTGGTCTGTGTAGTGGGCAATGTCCCTTTTCATTTAAGTCAGAGAGCGTAAGAAATTTTTCACAACCATTGCAATACTTTCCATAATATTTAGACTTGTAAACGTCGTTGTTATGGATCAGTTTTTGAATAAACTGTCTGGCAAAATCTTCATGTTTCGAATTAGTGGTTCTTGCAAAGTAGTCGTAGCTAATGTTTGTTTGTTTAAACGCTTTTTCCCATTCAATTGCCCTTTTGTCTACATATTTTTGAAAAGTTTTTAATATATACCCTTCCTTTTTTGCAGCCTGTTCAACTGTGGTTCCATGTTCGTCAAGTCCTGTCGTAAAAAACACGTTGCTCTTTCCAAGTATTAGACGGTATAACCTCGCTATCACATCAGCTGCCGTGGTGGTTATAAAATGTCCCACATGAGGTGACCCATTAGCATAATAAATTGGTGTAGTAATATAAAATTTCTTGTTCATAAGAAACAAACCCCCCAAGAGAGTTCCGCTTTTATTTCAACCTGGTGACCTTTTTTATTCTTTCTGCCCATTTATTGGCCCATTCTTCAGCCTCCATTTTTTTGATTGCGAGCTTGAATCCGGGTTTATTAAGCATTTCAGAAACTACAGCAATAGTTGCGCTTGATACCTTTAAATTGGTTTTAATGTTTTCGTAATTTCTTTTTTTAGATAACCAATAACCTATTGCAAGTCTTTTGGATAGAAGTGTAAGTTCCGTATCCGTAAAAAAGTCTTTAATAAAAGTGTTTGATTCTTCTGTAGTTTTGATATCTGTTATTACTTGAGCAAAAGTTCCCCTAATCTCATCTTCCAAAAACTTACTGAGTTTGATTTTTGCCGTGCGCATATTTTTAGTGCTTTAAAAATCAAGTGAAGTATATCAGTAAGATTTTCTAAAGTAAAACTCAAGAGCGGTTAATATTCCGACAATTAATATCAAATTCAGCAGGTTTCCGACCCCGACCAGTCTAAGGATAAGAAAAAAAGTTACAGCAATAGATATCATTAGTCCTCTTCTGGTATTAAGAAGTATGATGGACAGGGTAAATAGCATTGCAAAGAAAAAGTTAACAATAAAAATAGGGATTGCAAGGTTGTTCTCAGGATTCACAAAGAAAAAAATGTATAAAAGTGAGATCCAGAAGACAACAGTTAATATAAAGCTTAACCTTACTTTTTTTTCAGCAACATTTTTACGTCTTAATTTCATTTCCTTTAATTCTACTTGTTTTGCCGATATAATTTACAAGTGGTTTCAGAACCACTTGTACAGGCACATATAAAAAAACTGTATAATTAAGTAGCCTGTAAGCAATGAATGAAATTTTTCTTCTGGTATTAATCTTGGTAACATTTTTGGCAGTTGCATTTTATATTTCTAAAAAAATTGAAAACTTGAAAGACAACAAAACTCCACCGGAACTGTTGGAAGTAATTAAAATATTGCAGCAATCTTCAGCACAGGACAGAAGAGAACTGCTTTCGGCTCTTCAAAAAAATACCAATTCTTTGAATGAAAGACTTGACAGAGCTGCACAGGTAATAAGCGGAGTGCAAAAAAACATCGGTGAAATGAGTGAAATAGGTCGCTCAATGCGCGAACTTCAAGAATTCTTAAATAGCCCCAAGCTTCGCGGTAACGTAGGTGAACAAGTCTTGAAGGAGCTTTTAGGTCAGATGTTACCCAAACAGTCATTTCACCTTCAATATACGTTCCGCTCGGGGGAAAAAGTTGACGCTGCGATAAAAACTGCTGCTGGAATAATTCCGGTCGACAGCAAGTTTCCGATGGAAAACTTCAGAAAGTTTATGGGTGCCAAAGAGGAACAAGAAAAAAAAGATTTCCAAAAGGCATTTGAGAAGGACGTTAGAAGCCATATTGATTCAATTTCCAAAAAATATATTCTAACAGAAGAGGGTACGATTGATTATGCTTTGATGTATATCCCCAGCGAGGCGGTTTATTATGAAGTAGTAAATGATCTATCGCTTTTTGACTACGCGAGCGAAAAACGTGTTTTGCCCGTTTCTCCAACCACATTTTACGCGTACCTTAGAGCAATACTGATGAGCTTCGAGGGGCAAAAGATTGAGGATAAAGCAAGGGACATTTTAAGAATGATCAAGGCCATACAAAAAGATTATTCAGGAGTGGAAGACAATTTAAGTATTCTCCAGAAACACGTAAGTAATTCCTATAACTCCCTTTCAAACGTGCGTGAAGCTTTTTCTCGGCTTGGAGGTAAGATTTCTTCTGTAGCTAAACTCGATATCAAAGAAAAAAGACTACCATCAAATTCAAATGAAAAGCAATAAGTATCCTTCTAAATTAATTTTAGTTCCTACACTTTTGATTTTTGTAATCTCTATACTATTTTTGGCTCTTGCCGGGTTTGATTATGGTAATCTATCGAATTTTGTAACTTCTTACGGAGTTTGGGGGGCAATTGTTTATATTTTGATGGGTGCCTTAAGCATTGTTGTCGCGCCGACTTCGGTAATTCCGCTTTGGCCTGCAGTTCTTGGTGCATACGGTTTTTGGGGAGCTGTAAGCCTGACTTGGATAAGCGGGATGATAGGCGCGGCCGCAAATTATTATATTGCAAAGGTTTTTGGTAGACCGGTTGTAAAAAAACTTGTCGGAGAAAAGGCTCTGATAGAAGTCGATAGAATTGCCAAAATTGTCGGCTGGAAAGGATTGGTTGTTGTCCGCACAATCGGCAATGCGTCATTTGACTATGCCTCGTATGCTTTTGGTCTAGCAAGGTTTAATTTCAAAAACTATTTAATTGTTACAGCAGTCACCACGCTATTTTGGGATATGGCTGTTTTTTATTTTTTAAAGAAAGCTATATCTCTGACACTTATCCCGTCAATTGCGGTTATGGTAGGAATGTATTTTCTGGCAGTGTTTGTTGGGATAAAAGTCTGGAGGCGTTATATGAATGTTGAGAAAAAGAGCAGAAAAGAGTAAAAGTTAATCTATATTTATGAAATATAGAGTTTTGGGTAAAACCGGGTTCAAAGTTTCAGAAGTTGGGATGTGGACGCAGTAATTTTTACAATGACAAAATTAGTATCTACAAACCCTGCTAAGAATTATGAAGTGATTGGTGCTGTTGATATTTCCACAAAAAGGGAGATAGAAGTAAAAGTGGCCTCCGCACAAAAAGCCAAGTTAAAGTGGAAAGAGCTTGGAATTGTAAAAAGGACACAATTTTTAAGACCGGTTTTCAAAGAATTTATGAGGAGACAGAAAGAACTCGCACTTCTTATTACCAGAGAAATGGGGAAGCCTATAAGAGAAAGTTTAGATGATATTGATTGGGATAGAGATTATTTCCAGTGGTTTTTGGACAATGGCGAGAAATATTTATCAGATGAGATAACTCATGAAGACGAGAAATCAGTTCACAAAACAGTATACGAACCTTTAGGTGTTGCGGCAGTAATTGTTCCTTGGAATTTTCCTTTTGACATGTTTCTTTGGGGAGTAATTCCAAACTTAATTGCCGGTAATACGGTTGTCTTTAAACACTCTGAAGAATGTCCACTAACAGGGAAATTGATTGAAGAAGTGATGAACAAAAGCGAGTTACCAAGAGGAGTTTTTTCCGAAGTTTATGGCGACGGAAAGGTGGGTGAGATTTTGGTAAACCAAGACATGGACCTGATCTGGTTTACGGGGAGTACTAAAGTAGGTAGACACATTTACGAGGTTGCCGGCAAGAAATTTATTAAGGCGATTTTGGAGATGGGCGGTTCAAATCCGGCAATAGTTTTTGATGATGTAGACATTGATGGAATAATCGACAAAATTTACTCAAAAAGATTTTTGAACTGCGGCCAAACGTGCGACGCATTAAAAAGATTGATCGTGCACAAGTCGATTTTTGGTAAGGTAGTGGAGAAGTTGAAAAGGCAAGTTGAGTCAAAGGTGGTTGGCGATCCGGAAGATAGAAATACTGATATGGGAAGCTTGGTAGCCAAAAGGCAGTTGGAATTACTTGAGTCTCAGGTCAAAGACGCGATCCAAAAAGGAGCAAAAATTGTTACTGGTGGAGGAAGGCCAAAGAATTTAAAGGGTGCTTACTATCTACCCACTATTCTAACTAAAGTTAAAAGAGACATGAGAGTCTGGAAGGAGGAAACTTTTGGTCCGGTATTGGTTGTAGTTCCTTTTAAAACAGAGAAAGAAGCTATTAGTTTAGCTAACGACACACTTTATGGCTTGGGTGCACAGATTTATTCAAATAATAAAGCACGAGCAAGAAGAGTTGCTTCAAAAATTGACGCTGGGACAATCGATATCAATAGTGCGAACCACTGGTTGGCTTGTAATCCATTCGGCGGTTTCAAATATTCGGGAATGGGTCGTGAGCATGGTGAATATGGTTTTCGTGAACTTACTCAAGTAAAAGTTATCGCGGAGGAAAAATGAATAAGGTAAAGGTCCTGGTTGAAGGGTATGCGAAGATAAATTCTGATGGGACTTGGGATGCGACTTCGAGCACTACGTTTATTGACACTGGAAAGCTCAAAATTGTCGTTGACCCAGGATGTAGTCGTGAGCTACTTTTGAAAGCTTTGAAAAATGAAAATTTGAAAACAAGCGATATTGACTGCGTGTTTGTAACGCATTATCACCCTGACCACTGTGCTTTGATGGGCATATTTGAAAACGCAACAATTTACGATTCTGTCCAATGGCAAAATGGGCCTCTGGGTGGGGATATTGGTGGGCTTCTGCCCGAAACCGATATTGAAGTCGTTAAGACACCAGGGCATTCGCCTGAACATGCATCACTTGTTGTCAATACCAATGAGGGAAAATATGTTGTAGCTGCGGATGTTTTCTGGTGGAAGGCGGGTGAAGAGCAGAAGGTAGATATAGAAAAGCCGGATGATTTTGCATCTGATATATCTGCGCTAAAAGAAAATCGCAGGAAAGTTTTGGAAATAGCTGACTTTATAATTCCTGGGCACGGAAAGATGTTTAAAGTAGAAAATGAAGGGTTGGGTGAGTAAAGATCTGAATCTAAGAACCCAAAAGGCAACTGTTGGCAGTTTAGGGGCGGGAAGCGATTTTAAGCGCATACTTCGCATAAAACTTCACGTGTTTTTTGAGATTGTACTTTGGATCATCTAAGTCTCTTTCAGTGAACCATTTGTGGTTTGTAACAAACTTATCCTTGGAACCTCTAGGGTCAACATCTGTTGTCAAAAAAAATCGATAAGCGACATGCGTATGTTCTTCAGAAACCTGATGAATGTCTGTGAAGGTTGGTGTAACTACAGATCTGCTTTTCATGCCTCCCATATCAGAAAAAATATTCTCTTTTGGCAAGCTATTTCTTGGATCTAACAGTTCTAATTCGCTTTTTTTGATTCCTGTTTCCTCTTCCATTTCTCTGTAAATTGTGGTTTCGGGGTCTTCGTCTTTCTCAATGTGCCCACCAGGCCCAAACCACGAATTGTATTTCTTATTAAAAATCAGAAGAACCTTATCATTTTTAATAATGAAACAGTTAATTGTATATTCAAGAACTTTGTTTGTATGAGCCATGGATAATTATAATCTAATATTCTTTATATTTGAAACTGCCATCCATGAGGACATTGATCCAAATCCTGATTTGTTAATACTAAATGGTTTTACTTTTTGAGGATTTTTGAGAAAGACTAGAATGCAGCATTTTTTATCCTTTCGACCACTTTCTATAAGATTCCGGATAAAAAACTTTATTAAGGGCTTTTCAGTTGTATGTCGAAAATAAACTGGATATTGAGGCCTGTATATTAATTGCTTAAATGGAAAAAGAACATGTCAAAGATATTTTTTCTTACGATCTAGGATTTGATAAGCTATCTGGTATAAACAAGATTGATCCATGATTTTTTTAACAGTTGGCAATTTATTGGTGGCAAATGATGGGCGAATCGGTTCTAATTAATTAGTATTTTTGAATAAATCGGGGTTAATTTTCCAATCAGGAGTTGCGTAGTTATCTCCCCAAACCCCTTCACTGTCAACAGAGTTGAAGTAAAAAATAGTCTTTAAAAGTGGGTATTTTTTACTGCTATTTATTGCGTCAAATAACCAATTTTTCTGGAAATCTTGGTTACCTGTTACACCAAACTCCGCTATTATCACAGATTTATCATAATCTTTCACCATGTTGTATCTGTCAGCGAAAATATTATCGAAACTTCTAGCTTTTCCATAATTGTCTATGTCCCACTGGGGATATTCGAAAACTGATAAACCAATAAGATCGACGTAATTCCCTCCAGGCCAATAATTGTTGGCGTTAGTATGGCCAACCGGTGACCAAACGAAATAATTTTTCGAATCTATTTGTCTGCAACGGTTTACAAAATACCGATATGAAGCGATGTAACTTTCACTATCCTCTTTTGCCCAAGGATACCTTCCTGTCACATTTTCCATTTCGTGACCCCAGCGGATAAATACAGGATTTAGTGAGTCTTTGAAATCTAAGCAGACAGCATCAGTAGCTTCATCGTAACTTCCTTTTAGAATATCTTCAAATAAGGTACTAGTTTGATCAACAGAGCCATCAAAAGTAAACGGCTCCACAGTTACCATAGTCCATCTGTTATTTTTACTTGCCTCATTGAAAAAATTATCTAATTCCCCTTTTTCGTATTCGTTCCATTTAATAAATTCGTGCACGATTGATATTGTATTGACGGAATCGAAATTGCCGTTCGGGTCATAAACACCGAAATTGATTTTTATGTTTTTCCAGTCTATGTTGCAGTTCCTTTTTAAAAATTCGAACGGTGAATTACAAAGAATAGATTTATAACCCCAGGTAATACCATTTATTGCGTCGGACCCCCTAGTAATAATAGCGGATATGGGGAATAAAAAAACTAATAAACTAAAAGTAATAAATAAGTATTTTTTCATAATCTGGATTTACGACTAAAAGATTTATTTTCATTAAAGTGATTTTTTATGATCATAAAGATAGAAATTGTGTAAGTAATAATATTTAATATTACAAAGTACAAATATCCAGAAACCATAGGAGAACCTTTTGCATATAAGGAAATATATGACAAAAAGATAATAACCAGGTAAGGTGTTAACATGCCTATTTTTAAAGGGCGATTACCAATTTCACCCTTTGAAGTTACTTTAAAAGAAACGTCTTTTCTTGAAATACATACAATAATTCCAGAAAGAACACCAAGTAGCACCCAAGGCCATCTAATTAGTTGAAAAACAAACGTTTCCCACGAGATAAATTTTGAATTGGATGGTCTAAGCCATCCCCTATTTTTGATCCAAATTATTATGCTAAGTGTAATAATGGAAAGGATCCATGTGTAAAAACTGAAAGCGATGTAGGTCACATTGACCCATGGCTTGTTTGTAACCAAAGCAATTATAGGTAGGCTGTACGCAAAAACTATTGTTGTAGAAAACAGAGGATACCATAATTCAGAGAACAGAAATTGCAGTTTAAAGCGCGAAGGTAGATTTTTAAGGTATTTAGGAGTTACTGTCAGCAATATTATAATTAGACTCCTGGTCCATTGGAATTCTTGAAACATACTATCTGTAAAACTTTCTGCTCCGTCACCGTGGGCAATTGCATCTGTTGCGTGGATTCCACGCCACTTGTTCGCGTTCATCATAAGTGTTGTTGTATGGTCTTCAGCCAATTCAGGCCCCAAACCTCCAATTTCTTTTAAAGCTTTTGTGCGCACGGCGTAGTGCGACCCGATGCAAAGAGGTGCCCAGCCGGCATTATACCCAGACTGTAGGGGTCCGTGCAGGGTGGCTTCAGCATATAGCCTTGCCCTTGCTGCCCAGCTTTTCTTTGCATTTGCGTCGCAAATGCTTGGAGCAGATACATATCCTACTGCCGGGTCTGCAAACGGTCTTAGCATCTCTTCTAAATAACCGGCTTCCGGTACGTGGTCGGCATCCATTTGGATTACGAATTCGTAGCGGTAATAGCCGTAATTATCGTAAAAGTAGGCAAGATTGCCTTCTTTGCATTTTGTTTTTCTTGGCCACTTTGGGCGATGATATTCTACAGCCCCCTTTCTGGTTGAAACAAAAACTCCATTTCGCTTGCACCACTGGTAGACTTCTTCTGTCGGGTCTTCGTCTGCAAGCCAGGTATCGTGTGCGTATTTCTGGGAAAGCATAGCTGAAAGCGTCTTTTTGACAACTTCAAAAGGTTCGGATGGGGCTTTTGTAACAACCATGGCTACCAATAGCCCTTTGGGTATAGGTAGTTTGGGATTGGGTTTTTTCATTTTGGCCACAAAGAAGAAAAAATATGCAGGCATCATCATATTCCAGGCAATCAAGGTGCTGTTTAACACAAATCCCAGTCTTCCTACAACATGGCTTTCGTCCAGCCACCATATCCAAAAAACAGCTGCGAAGATAAGCCACAGTGCAAATAAAACGTTAAAGAATACCTTTTGTCTTTGTGTCATTATATCGACCAGATATGGGATACTAATATTCATAGAGAAGCAAGAATTATAGAGTATTTAGGGAAACTAAGTCAATCGTGATAAGTTGATGCTTATCGATTATACGGTGCTACGTTTAGAATATATTTAAGACTATGTTTGGATCATATCTTAATTTTGTTGATGTTGTTGACTGTAAGCCACGCAGCCATTGCGCCGAAGCCTGATTTGTTAATACTAAATGGTTTTACTTTTTGAGGATTTTTGAGAAAGACTAGAATGCAGCATTTTTTATCCTTAAATAATTTGTAGTAATAATCAATCTTATTTTTCTCAATTCCGTCTGGTCTGTGGAATTTGTTTAATAATTCTTCTACTCTTCGCGGATTTAATTTATCAAATTGTAAAACTTTGGATACCTTCGCTTTTACAACAATAAGTTCCCCGGAGTTTTTGAAATAAACAGTGTCACTTGCCTTTACTTTGTCCCAAGGAGCAGACTTGTTCTTAAGCCAGCGAGACTCGATATTTTTTGTACCATTGAGGATTTTGGGAATGAGGCCCCAAGATTTTTTCATTATTGCCAGATGATCCATGTTTTATGATATGTTTTTCCGAGTGAAAAATGAATTCCCCTATAAAATTACTCAAATTAAATCGACATTCATGGCTATAGCCAAAGGTGAAGCGTTCATTATATATTTATACCCTGACAAATAATGTGTAAGTTTTTCATCGTCTAAAGACATTTTGCCGCCGTAAGATGGATCCAATACAACCAACCGATGTTTAGGTTCTCTTATTAGAGTTATAAAGTGGTCAGTATGTTCCGCATAACCTAAGTAAAAGTAGTCTCCACGAATCGCCAATGGGCCGACTGTTTGGGTATGATTAACTATCCAATCTACAGTTAATGGTTGGTACACTAATTCGATTTGTCTTTCTTCATTGTATGATCTAGTCAAGTTATGTTGCGTCCTTGTGTCTGTGTAAAAAGTTAATCTCGTGTTTGGGAAATGTCGAACGAAGGTTGCAGCAACCTTAAGCGGATAGTAACCTGGATATACACCGTAGGACTCCATGTAAAGTTCTCTTTGAAGGCGTTCGAGATCAAAGGGTGTTCTGGTTAAATCGCGTAGCATCATTAAAAGGCAAGCGTTACCACACGTTAAGGCATCTCTTTGATGGTGCACCTCAAAAAAGCCCTTCCTTTCCTTCATTTCATTTAATCCTCCAATATTTAATTTGACCAAAATAAATGCATAAAGAAAATAAAATTGTAACGAAAAGAGTTGTAAATTCAGTAAAGAAATAGCCAATATCGACAAGTTCCCCATTTCCTGAGATTCTAAGTGTGAACCCAATGATATAGTTGACAAGAGGAAAGATGAAGATGGCTAGTTTCCTTAAGTTCAGGCTGAAATCCTTTGCGAAAGACCTGATCAAAAAGACTGATGCGAAAAGGATTATTATCTCGACAAAAATTGCTTTGGACATAACAAATTTTCCTTTCTGGTTGGTTAGTGTAGCATTTAAAAAATTTATTATCTTTTAAAAATTTAAGCGTGGTAGAATTGAGCTTATGAGTGAGCAGAAGAAGCTTAATAAGGAGCAAAAGGAAACCGTGGAGTTTGGGAGTGGGCCGCTTTTGATAATCGCAGGAGCGGGTACGGGGAAAACAACTGTCATAACTGAAAGAATAAAGCATTTGATATCTTCCGAACTAGCAAAACCCCAAGAGATTCTTGCGTTAACTTTCACTGAAAAAGCCGCGCGGGAAATGGAAACCAGAGTTGATGAAATTATGCCTTATGGTTATACGCAAATGTGGATCATGACGTTCCACTCCTTTTGCGATCGGGTCTTGCGAACTGAGGCACTTCATATTGGTCTTGACCCGAGGTACAAGTTAATGACAGAAGCAGACGCAACGGCTTTAGTCCGGAAGAGCTTGTTTAAATTTGATCTTGACTATTTCAGACCTTTAGGGAATCCGACGAAATTTATTAGCGGAATATTACAACACTTCTCTCGATTGCAAGATGAAGACATATCGCCCGCGGAATATTTCCGCTGGGCTCAAAATCACAACTCCCGCCTTCGCCGAAGTTACGGCGGGCAAGCAAAACTTAAATCTGAAAATAGTGAAGAAATAAAGAAATGGAAAGAATTAGCTGGGGCGTACAGAACTTATGACGAGGTCAAAGTTAAAGAAAACGTCATGGATTTTGGGGATTTGATAACAAAGACATTAAAACTTTTCAGAGATAGGCCAAATGTATTGAAAGAATATAGAGAAAAGTTTAAGTATATTTTGGTAGACGAGTACCAGGATACAAACTTTGCCCAAAACGAACTGGTAAAACTTCTTGCGGGTAAGAAGGGAAATGTAACCGTCGTCGCAGATGATGACCAAAGTATCTATAGGTTTCGCGGGGCCGCTATTTCAAACATAGTCCAGTTTCGAAAAAGTTTTCCCAAAACCCGTGTTATCACTTTAATCCAGAACTACCGCTCTACCCAGGAAATTTTGGATAAAGCATATCAATTGATTCAGAATAACAACCCCGATAGATTGGAAGTTGTAGAAAAAGTTGACAAGAAGCTTGTTTCGCAAGTCGCCAAAGACGGAGAGTCTATTAAATTTATACATGAAGTTAGGGTTGAAAACGAAGCGGAAGCAGTAGCTAAGGAAGTTACTAAGTTACTAAGTTACAAAGATATTAAGTATCAGTACAAAGATTTTGCGATGCTAGTCCGCGCAAACAACCATGCAGAGCCGTTTATTAGAGCTTTTCAAAGACACTTAATTCCCTATCAGTTTTTAGGGCCGGGAAGACTTTTTAGACAAAGTGAGATAGTTGATCTTATTTCGTACTTGCGAGTTTTATATAATTTTGAGGATTCGGTATCCCTCTATAGAGTGTTGTCTATCGAATATTTTGACATTTCGGCTCGTGATTTAGCAAAAATCGGTAACTTTGCGAAGAGATATAACCTTTCAATGTTTGAGGCATGCGAGAAAATCGACGAATTATTTGTGACAGACGAGACAAAAGAAAAAATAAAAAATATGGTCGGCTTGGTGAATAAACATTTAAAGCTGGTTCGAAAGGAAACTGCGGGTCAAATCTTGTATTATTTCCTGCGAGATACTGGACTTATTGAAAAGCTGGTAAATCCCAATTCAGCCGAGGCACAAAAAGAAGCTCTAAACATTTCAAAATTTTTCGATAAATTAAAATCTTATGAAGTAGATCATGAGGATGCGACTGTTACAACTGTCGTTGATTGGCTCGATTTGTCTACAGAACTTGGGGAATCGCCGTTGGCGGCTGATAGTGACTGGACAGATATAAATGCGGTTAATATTTTAACTGTACATTCCAGCAAAGGCTTGGAGTTTCCGGTTGTTTTTTTGGTCAATTTGGTTGGTCAACGATTCCCATCAACGGAGCGAAGCGAGCAAATTCCGATTCCTGAGGATCTTATAAAAGAGATTTTGCCGCAAGGTGATTTTCACCTAGAGGAAGAAAGAAGATTGTTTTACGTTGGGATGACCAGAGCCAGGGAAAGGCTTTATTTTACTGCTAGTGATTATTATGGAGAGGGTAAACGGGAAAAAAAGCTCAGTCCTTTTATTTTCGAGACGCTTGGAGACGAAGTAATTGCCAGTGAACAGTCAACTATGGGGACCCAGCAGTTGTCTTTTTTGGACTATCAATCCGTGAAGCAGATTACTGATGCCCGGCAACCGACAACCAAGCTACATGTTGATTATTTGTCCTACAGCCAAATAGAAACTTTTAGGGTATGCCCCTTGCATTATAAGCTGGGTTATATACTGCGAATTCCGACTCCCCCCTCCGCTTCACAAAGTTTTGGGACATCAATTCACTCGGCATTAAAGAAATTTTATGATGGGGTCAAAAATGGTGAAAGTCCGACCGAAAAATATATTTTGTCACTTCTAGATAGTAATTGGGTCAAAGAAGGGTATACAAGTCGCGATCATGAAAGGAAATTTTTGGAGAAAGGTAAAGATTATTTGAAAGGGTACTTAAATGTAGAGTTTAATCCGAAAGTAATACCTTCGCTTTTGGAACAGAGATTTACCATTCCGTTATCTAAAGAAGGCGAACGGCCGTTAAAAATGGGCGGAGTAATTGACCGTATTGATGAAGCCTATGACGGCTCAATTGAAATAATTGACTATAAAACCGGTGCCAATATCCCTTCGCAACCAGAGATTGATAAAAACCTGCAGATGACCTTTTACGCTTTAGCTTCAACAATGATACGCGAGCAACCTTTCAACAAAGGCCCGCAGGAGGTAGTTTTGTCTTTGTATTTTTTGGACAACCAACAAAAAATTTCAACCAAAAGGACAAAGGAACAACTTGAGGAAGCAGTAAAAGAAATTTTTAAAGTACGTCGCCAAATTGAGGAGTCTGATTTTTCTTGCTCCGGCCACATGTTTTGCAAAAACTGCGAATACAAATTAATGTGCAATGTGGATAGCTAAAGAAGTCTACGTGGAAGGAAATAAATATAGATGGCACTTGAGAAGCACAAGCACGCCATAAGTATGAAGAGTGCATTAAAACCAAAAAGCGTTACAACTGTTCCTCCAATTATTGCGCCAAAAGACATACTAAAATAATTAATCGATTCCCAAGCACCCCACTGCCTTCCCGCCCTATCCACGCTTAAATGTTTAGAATAAACAGCATCGAAGGAGGGGCTATAAAAAGCTTCTGCTGAACCAATTAACGCCTGGATCAACGACAGAAATATAACAGAATTTACTTGTGTAAAAAGCAAATACCCCAACCCTATTACTGCGTATCCCGCTGCGACGATCAGCTCATTTTGTTTAATTTTGTCTGCAAATTTTCCTGCGACTATGGTTGTAATACCTGCTGCAAAAGCAAACGCACCCCCCGTAAGGCTGGCATCCAATAAACTTCCACCAACTTTGTCAACGAACAATGCATAAATTGGGGCAAGCATGGCACCTGAAATTAAAATGAACGCATTTGTCCCAAGCATGATCTTTAAAGCTTTATTAAGATGAATATTAAAATTTGGCATTAATTAATAAATTCTACTATTTATTTTGCTGAATTTGGGTGCCGATTATATATGTTTTTGTGATTTGAGTTTAGATGCGATCCGACTTACAGCAATGGGAAACCCATTATTCTGTCCGCATCGCGATAAGGATTTTCATTGGTTAATTTCATTTTGACATTCTTACTTCAAGAGCTCTTTTAAAGCGTCTTTGGCAATCCAGTTGGCAGTTTTGTTGTCCATCTTTTGGATTTCTCGGGCGAGTATAATTACCGTCTTTTTAAGATTTTGATTTCTTTTACCTATTTGCCTGAGGGCCCAATTGACTGCCTTTTTAACAAAATTTCTTTTGTCTTTCGAAGCGTTTTTAATAAGAGGGAGGAATTTTAGGAATTTTTTATCAGCTGCGTTTTTGTCATGCCAGGCAAGACAAGCCATTAACGCAAAACCTGCTCTTTTTTCAAATTCTTTGTGTTTTTTTGACCATTCTGCGGCCTTATCAAATGCAAAGGGAGTTTTGTCAAATAAGTTCATGCAAATCTGGTCGCACAGGTCCCAGGAGTTAAATTCTTTTATCCAACTATCCATCTGTTTTTGGGTGACAAGTTCAGGCACATCAATCATCGATGCTAAGATTCTCACTTCGTGGATTTTGCTACCCCACAGTTTACTAGCCAGTTTGTGTTTTTCTTGCGACTTATTTTTAAGCTCTTTTTCGATATCCGCAGCGAGCTTTCTCAATACGGGAACATTTACTCCGAGTGCATACTTTGGATTTATCCCGAATCTCGCCATCCCTTCAACATTTTTGGGGTTTGATAACAATTTAAGTTTCTTGATGACTTTTTCGATATCCATCTCTATCAGTCTATGCCCACTACTAAGTTATTTTATCAATATTCGATAAATTCTAAAATTTCCCTCGCCAATCTTTTCGGATACTTTACTGGAATACTGTGGTTACAGGCAAATGAGATAATTTTCGCGTTTTGGAAATGTTTATAAAGCTCTGTGCCATGAGTTCTGACAATTGCCTGATCTTTGGTTCCATAGGCAATTAGGGTTTTATTGATTATGCTCTGTGTTTCTTCTGGCCAATTATGAGCCAAAAGGTCTTTGCAACAGAGTGCAACCGACTTCGCGTCGCTGTTTTTTAGAAACCCTGGATCCATAGGTATTAGATTTTTGATAACCGTTTTAAGATATTGGTGGTTAGAGTTTAGTATTTTTTTAATCACACGGTCGACAAAATAAAAGTTGACACCGAGCCAGATTAAAAACTTATAAGAAAGTGGAGACCCTGATTTTGGGTTTCGTAAGGGTACCGAGATAATGATTAACTTTTCCACTTCTTTTGGGAATCTTATGGTGTATTCCAGGGAGATATAACCGCCAAGCGAATGCCCTACCAAAATAAATGGGGGTTTAATATTTATCTTTTTAAGCTGATCTTTAAGATAATTTGGATAGGTCTCAAAATTTAAAGGAACACTGTTGTAATAAGTTCCGTATGGATCTATATCTATTGCATGACAACTGTATTTATTTTTAGGCAAGGATTGAATTAACTTGTCCCAAAGTTGTTTTGTATAGCCTAAACCGGGAATAAAGACGATTGTTTGTTTTTGCATTACCTAAAATGGTAACAGAAATTTAGAATAGGCGCCGGGATATTCAACTTCTAAACCCCCAAAACTTTTTTTGAAGCGGGAGAAACCGAGCCACGATTTTAGAGGGAATCTATCGTCGTAAACACCTTCAAAATCAAAAACCTTGCACTTTAGTTTCTTTGCCAATCTTATCACTTCCCAAGTAACCAAGGTTGGGGCGAATAGTTTTTTCCCTTCCGGAGTTGCGGCAGCATACATATAGTAGGCGACATAACCTGTTTCAGGCATTAAAATTCCGGCGAGAAGTTTGTTGTCTTTATAAGCCAATAAAAGGTGTGAATTTTTTCCAAAAGCGTTGTGTATGGCGTGTATTGATTTGCCGAGTTTTAAAAACTTTCTACTTGGTTGCGCATTTAGCCAAAGGTCTACGAATCTTTCTATATCTTTTGATTTTTTGACTACTACACCCCTTTTTAGTGCAACTTTTATATTGTATCTGGTTTTATAATGCATTTCTTTTAGTACCTCTTTTTCCGATTTTGTTAAATCAATGTGAACTGTTTTACTTGGTAAATAAGGAGATTTAGTTAGTTTAAATCCATGCTTTATAAGTGGTTTACCCTGAGCGAGGTCGAAGGGTTCTATGACAATTTGAAAGGCTCTATATTTTTTCACAACGCGGTTTATTTGATTAAAGTCGGTTATTTTAGGTCTTTGGATTTTGACAAATGATCCGATTACTGGAAGCCTTTTTATAAAGTAATTTACACCACCAACTCTTTCCACGATCCAGCCAATACTTTTCATATATTTTGCATATTCCTTGGTTTGTCGAAGATCAGTCATAATTTAAAAGTCAGCGATTAGTGACTTGTGGTTAGTATTTCTTTGATTATCTCAAAGGTTTCTGGTGAGTTTATAATATTCAAGTGGCCTGCAACGTCGATTTTAACGTTCTTCGCCCCTTTGAGGACTAAACTACTATTCGGAATGACAACTTCGTCAAGTCTAGGATAAAGGTTTGTAAACATTTTATTTACTCTAACCTTTCGGTCAAGATTTTTTATAAGCTTTGAAGAAGGGACAATTTCACCAAGGTTAAATATATTTACATAGCCTGAATAAGTTCCCTTATAGGGAGAGGAAATGCTAATTACTTTGGAAACGCGGTTTGAATACTTCGAATTTATCAGAAAATATTTAGTTATAACACCACCTTTGCTATGACTTATTATAAGAGAGTCTTTAATTGCATTTTCGTTAATATAGTTTTCAAGTATTTCCGAGCATTTTTTAATTTTGGCGGTGTTATTTCCTAACTTTTTTAGAACATGCACCCTGTATCCAAGACCATTAATAAAATTTCCTATTTTGATTAGGTATGACCAGGTTCCACCAAAACCTTGTACTAAAATGACATTGCCTTCCTTTCCATAAGACCATTTTTCTGGTGGTGTTCGAATAATAAAATTACTAAGTTTTGCAATTGGGTGAGTTAGAATATCCAAAATTATTTCCAAGGTGGTTTTTAAAATTCTCATAGTTTATAAAGAAGTCTTAGTAAGACTAAACTTAGCTTTAGTTCTTAAAACTAGCCAACGGATTTTTTCAGCAATTCTATAAAGATGATAAAGGGGGTGTGCTACTAAATCCCAACTTCCTAAAAACTCAATAACCTGTGGGTTATATCCCTCTTTAAATTTTGTAAATCCCTTTCCAGGCTCCCTTCCCCAAAGGTCAAAAATCTTATAACCCCGGCGCTTGCCAAATCTAATTGCCTCCCACATCATAAGGTTATTTGTCATGACATTTTTGTATTTGTCGGAACTGGCACCGTATGGGTAGTAAAGAATTTTGTCGTAGGTAAACAAAATCCAGGTTGTGATAATTTCACTTTTATATTTAGCAACCAGAAGATGAGCTAGGGGTGATCGGTGTTCGGTGATCGGTGTTCGGTGAAGGTGCTTCCACATAAGGCGGTGATATTCTGGTGTGTGAGCATAAAAACCTTGTCTTTTAGCTGTCTCAAAAGTCAGTTCCAAATATTTTTCAAATGCTTTATTTGAGTTATCCTCAATCACTTTTACTCCGTGTTTTTGGGCAAGACGGATGTTGTAGCGGGTTTTACCGGAAAAACTTTTCAGGAGTTCGTCTTCTGGTTTTGTTAAGTCGATTCGGAAAGTTGTAGGAGTAAATAAAGTTTTACCAGGGACAGCGTTGTTTTTTTTGAATAAATGAATTATTGAATTATTGACCTCACTTTTTATAATATTTGGTTCCAATTTTATAAATATTAGATTTTTTTCTTTAGCAATCTTTTTTAGAAAAACAAGCATTTCTTGTGTTGGTTTTGGCCCTTTGATAAACATGCCAATTTTCCATGGCGTAAAAGGGATTTTATGAAGAGTAATTACGCCATATTTGGTTTCCAAAACCTCATTTCCCCATTCTTGTCGAAACTGCGCCCACTCGTGAGATTGTAAGGGGTGTTTTGGCTCTCTTGTTTTTACCATTTAAACAACCTCGATATATTTTGGATAATTAAAAGTTACTTTAAAGTGGTCGAAGAATCCGTTATTTCCTAAAACGTCGAAGGAGTTTTGTGGTATTTCTTTTGAAAAAATAACGTTGGTTTCATACTCCTTTCCCGCAACTCCAAATAAAATTTTAAGTTGGTAACCTTTTATTTCCTTTCCTCCAATACCTCTTATTTTCCTTTTTTTACCTGTTGAGAGCTTAATTCCCAGATATGAAGTTACCAGTTCTTCAAATAGGCAATAGTCTGCTCCTGAATCTACTATTGCTTGATATCCCACAATTCTCTTTTTGTTAAGTAGAATTACAGGAATCACTGGCCTGTAGATTATTTTTTTTCTGGGTGTGGCAGGTGAGGGAGTAACTTCAAATTCTTGATATTGATATTTCATTATGCATGAAGATTGTACCCAACATATGGCAATGATTCTTTGGGTATCTTCATTAAATAGGGTATTTTTGTGCCGGATTTTGTGGCTTTTTCTGCTGCCTCTTTTAGCGTTTTCCCCACACCAGCGACAGTAACAAGATCTTCTTTAAATGCGACCCATTTTCCGGGGTATTTCCTCTGAACCTCAACTCTACTGATCGGTTTCATATTTTTATTATACACCAACTAAAACTCCACACTTTCCCCACCCCCTTCGAAACTCCGCCCACTCGTGAGATTGAAGTGGATGAGTTGATGATTCGGTTGATTCCATGTTTTTATGGTATATGCTAATCATACAATGAAAGTAATTGTACATAAATTTATTTCCGACTTTGGTACAATCTGAGTATGTCAGGTGAACCGACAGGCGAGGTAAGACCTGAAAATAGCGATGCTTCGATTAAAGTACGGGTAGTTTCTCAAAATGAACTATTTAGAATGAGCAATAGAGCACTGGATCTGGTTGAAGTAGATATCGAGAAAAACGTATATTGGCTAGAAACAGATGGGAAAACGCCAATTTTGAATAAGGGAGCTGGGCCCTGCTTAATAATGTTTGTCAAAAATATTGGTGATGGCACTATAATTTCAGGACACTTTTCGGGTAGAATTGCTGACCATCAACTTAGCCAAGAAATATTAAAAACGCATCTTAAAAAAGTACAAAAAGAGATTCCTAACGAGGGAGACGAAATATTAATTCATAGCCAGCAAGAACTTGATAATCTTGCGATTTCAGATAAAGAAATGTACAGGTCTTATTTGGCTTTGCTTGATAGAATTAAAGAGTTTTGTTCTGAGGCAGGAGAAGCCAGGATTGAAATATATCTTTTTGGTCAAAATTATTGGAGGTTGGTTTCGGAACCGGACGAAATTGGAGGATTAACGGAAAATATAATTCAAAGGCAAAATGTGGTGACTGATTTGGAGAGGTTAGGTGTTAAACCCCCAAGAATATTTGATTACAGGGATCTGAAGAGATTGGAGGGAACAGACGACACATTGTTTCTGCCCGAAGAAGATGTAATTTTACACGCTACTGGATAAGACTATTTTTATTCAAAATTGTACTCTGTTATTCTTTTTTTAATGTAGCCGTTATCAGTTTCGATTAACTCCTCCGGAATATCAGTCAAAAACCGGCTGGGGGGATTTGAGGACGTTTGGCCGAAATAAAGACGGCGGGAGGCGTAAGTTAGATAAAGAATTTCTTTTGCGCGAGTGATACCTACATATGCGAGCCGCCTTTCTTCTTCCATCCCGTCTTGTTCCCATAAAGATTGTGCATGTGGGAAAAGTCCCTCTTCCATACCGATAATAAATACAACTTTAAATTCCAGTCCTTTTGAAGCATGTAATGTCATTAGGGTAACAGCATCTTTATTTTTTTCGCCATTTAATGGATCATCTGGCAGATATTCTTGTTGAACAAGTGCGACGTTTTCCAAAAAGTCGTGGATTTTGGGAAACTCGCTAGCAACGGACCTGAGCTCTTTGATGTTTTCAAGGCGCGCATAGTCTTCGGTTGATTCAGGATTAAATTTTTCTAAATATCTTGTGATACTCACCACTTCGTCCATCAGCTCAAGGGTGGTTTTGGCGTTTAAAGGTTTAATTTTTACAGAGTATTTTTTAAACTCATCAAATCTTCTTTTACCGATTTTTTCTACCCGCTTGGTTGAAACATGATCTTTGGGGTTAACAAGCAGTCGTAAATAGGAAAGTACGTCCTTTATTTCGGCCCGCTCGTAAAATTTCACACCACCAACCAGTACGTAAGGAATTCCTGCGTGCAAAAAAGCTTCTTCCAAAACTCGTGATTGGGCATTAGTCCTGTATAAAATTGCTATGTCTTTATAGCTTAAATTATTTTTTAAAATTTCATTGATTATATATGTCGCTTCTTCCGACCCGCTTCTGGCAGAATAGATTTTTATTTTTGGTCCGCCCTTTTTCTTTGTCCAAAGTTTCAAGACCGGGTGAGTTGTATTTTTTGAAATAACACTGTTTGCCGCAAGCAGAATGACTTCTGAAGACCTGTAATTTTCCTCAAGATTGACAATTTTGATACCTGGAAAGTCATTAATTAAATTTGCAATGTTTCGGAAATCTGCGCCTCTCCATGAATATATTGATTGGCTTGCATCGCCTACGGCAGTTATATTCTTGTTTTTTGATACAAGCAATTTGGTGAGCAAGTATTGTATTTTGTTTGTATCCTGCCATTCATCCACTAAAACATAAGTGAGCCTATTTTCCCATTTATTTAAAGTAGGCGGATCATTTTTTAGAAGATCGACTGTGTGCAGTAGAAGGTCATTAAAATCCAGTGCGTCGGCTTTTTTGAGAGCTTTTTCGTATTCAAGATAAATTTTGAAAGTTTTTTCCTGCATTGGTGTTTTTGCGATCTCCGCATACATAAGGGGGGTCAACATTTGGTTCTTCGCCGAATCTATGGAGGAAAGAACCGATCCGGGACTCACGGATTTATCCGAAATATTTAAGACTTTTATAATGTCTTTTATTAAGTCCTTTTGATCTTGTGTGTCATATATGATGAAGTTTCTGTTTATTCCTATTTTTTCCCCGTCTATGCGAAGCAGCCGTGCGCAAAAAGAGTGGAAAGTTCCCGTAAAAAATGGAAAGGTGCCGGTAATTTTTTCTACTCTTTCTTTCATTTCCCCCGCAGCTTTGTTAGTGAAAGTTAGAAGTAACAAGTTTTCTGGTCTTGCCCATTTTTGCGAAAGCACATATGCGGCTCTTTGTGTTAGTACCCTTGTCTTGCCGCTTCCAGCACCAGCGAGGACCAGTAGTGGTCCACTGCCGTAACTTACAGCTTCTTGTTGTGCAGTATTGAGTTGATCTAAAATAGATTTCGTTATACGTTTTTGATTGTAACATGGCGAGATCTAAATTTTTCTTTACAAAATTCAAGCGAAAATTTTTGAGCCACTTGTGGTTGGCAAGGATTATAATTATTTTGGGGGTGTTGTGTGTGGTGTTCCTGGGTGTTGTCGGGATTGCCTCGGTTGTTAAGAAGACCCCGCTTTCAGACTATATCGATATTGTGACTGCTTTTGTGTTTTCACCAAAAGACAAAGTGAAAAATTTTGACGGTAGGACAAATATTTTGATTCTTGGCAAGGGTGGTGAAGGCCACGAGGCACCAGATCTTACCGACACCTTAGTTTTAGCCTCAGTCGATTTTGATAAAAATGCAGTTTCGTTTCTATCTATTCCTAGAGACATTTGGATAGAGTCTTTGAGGATTAAGTTGAATAGTGCTTATTATTGGGGAAACGAAAGACAAGAAAATGGAGGACTGATTCTTGCTAAATCATCTGTCGAGGAAATCATTGGTTCACCAGTGCACTACGCCGTGGTTATTGACTTTGTTTTATTTAAGGATTTGATTGACGAGGTGGGTGGAATAGAAGTGGACGTGGAGGATTCGTTTGTGGATCATCGATATCCCATTCCTGGGCGGGAAAATGATGAGTGTGACGATGATCCTAAGTTTTTGTGTAGATATGAAACAATCGAGTTTAGGAAAGGCTTGCAATTTATGGATGGTGATACTGCTCTAAAATTTGTCCGTTCAAGAAATGCCGAAGGGGACGAGGGGACGGATATTGCAAGATCCAAGAGGCAGCAGAAGGTGATTTTGTCTTTAAAAAACGAAATTCTAAGCTGGAACATTATTTTCTCATTCAATAAGTTGTCGAACATAAAAGAATTGGTGGGATCAAGGACGGAAACAGATATGGATACAATTGCGTCGGTAATTGTTGCAAGGAAGATTTTTGACGCGAGAAATAACTTTAGGACTTTAAGCATTCCCGAAGAATTCTTGGAGGTAGCGCCAAAGTCTCCCGACTTCGACAATCTTTACGTATTCATACCGAGTGCTGGTAATTGGATGGAACTTCAAAGGTGGATAAAAAGCAATATCTGATTTTAGCAGTAGTTTGTTTACTTTACCTTATTTTCCGATTAGGGTGGCAAGATACTATTGAGTTTGGATATGACCAGCCGCTGTTGGCTTCTAAGGTTATTGAATTTTTTAAAAACCCTAACTGGATTGAAAGTTATGAATTTGTTGGGACAAATCCCTGGGGGTTTCCATCTTGGGGGCCGATGCAACTCTTTTTCTGGGTCCCTTTTATTTTGATGTCCCGAGACCCAATAATTCTTTCCTTGTCGGCTGCGGTTTTTAATATGTTAAGTATTATCCTTATTTTCATAATCGGGAAAAGATATTTTTCTTTGAAAGTTGCTGTTTTTTCCTCACTTTTTCTGGCTATTCACCCTTGGTGGGTGGTTTTCTCGAGAATGATTTATGAACCTACGCCCGTGCCCACTATTATTGCTTTTTCAATACTCTTAAGTTTTTATGTTTTTGAGAAAAAGAAAACTTCAGTGGTTGTGTTGCTTATTATTTCATGGGCAGCTCTTATACAAATATATATTCATACGTTTTCTTTTGTGGTGACAAGTGTTTTGTTTTTACTCGCCAGCATAAAGAAAACTTCCAAAAAGTACATGGTCCTTGGATTTTTATTATCACTCCTCCTTTTTCTGCCTGTTTTTCATTACTACGTCAAATATCCTGATCGTAGTCTTGATCTATTAAAGGTTTTGGAAGAATTTAACAAGGGGGATTTGGAGTCAGGGCATTCCACTCGAGACGTTTTACCCGAATTTTTAAAGACAATTTCAGGAGATGGATTCGAATGGCAACTTGGCTATGCATATCCCGAGTTTCAGAAAGAATTGAAAATTGCTGCCCCTGCTATTTTAGCCACAATTACAACATTGGCCGTATTAATCTATGGTTTTATCAGCGTTTTCGAAAAAGGTTACGGAAAACATAAAACAATACTTCTTTTATTGTGGACTCTGGCTCCGGTCTGGTTTCTCTTTTTGATAAATACGCCCATTGCACTTCCGCGCTACTTTTTAATGAGTTTGCCACCTTTATCAATTCTTTTTGGCTTAGCAGTCGAGAAGTTTTATACCAAAGTAAAATATTTTACTTTGATTGCCGCTCTTTTTGTGTTATTTTGGTGGCTGGTGTTTAATGCTATTTATTTATCGTTTATAGGGAATTACAAATACCCGAGCGGCTTTTTGAGTCATTATTCGGATGTCCCTTATCTGTTTTTAAAAGATGCGGTATTGTGGATTATTGAGGATTCAGCAAAGAAAGGATACATTGAGTTTACCATTAGTAACGATATTAATAAACCCTACGAGTTCAGCCTAAATGCAGCAACAGAATATGTTTTGAAGTATGTTTACGAAATAGAATTTAGAGATGCTGGAAGTATGAATATTGGACATTATTTGTTGATTTATTCGAACGAATCTATTGACGTAACTGTTCTAAAACAATTTGGTCCTTATATAGTAGCTTACCCAAAAATATAGTTTAGAAAGCCCATCTTCCAAGGTAGAAAGCGTTGGTATAAAAAATTAGAAGGATAGAGGACAATAATACCCAAACGACTTTAAATAGCTTATATTTCAAAAGTAACTGGAGAATTATAAGGAAGGGAAACATAGATAAAATATATCTCGGGGCACTTAGTATAAATCCCGTGGAGGTAAAAAGCAGAGTACTCAAAAACATAAAAATAAAATAAGCAAAGTTAATATTGGATCTTTTAAATAGTGTTAATAGACTAAAAATCCAAGCTAAGAAAGACGAAAGACCCTCGAAAAGACCTGCTGTGACCCTTTGATAGGTATCCCAGTCGAAGTGGGTCATTAGTTTAAAGCTTTTAGTAATTCCTTCCCAGGGCAATGCAAAAGACTTTTGCCAGTAGTTTTTAAGAAAAAGTGAGAAGGAAAAAGGATCCTGGTTCAATTTGAAATTTAAGTATAAATAATAAATCGGGAAAATTAATCCCGGCAAGACATAAATCAATTTACTAATATTTTTTGTCTTAAGAAGGAGATAAAGAATTGCCGGAAAGATAAATATTCCCGTTGGTCTTGTAATCGATGCCAAGCCTGCAAATAAAAAACCCAACAAAAAATTACTTTTTCTGGCAAAATAAAAAGAAACCGCTGTCAAAAACAAAAAAAGTGATTCCGGATACCCGGCTGAAAAAAAGTATGAGGTGGGAAAAAGCGAAATTAAGATTACAACTTCTTTTGAAAACTTCTCTTCGTAATCAATTTTAAGTAACTTATATAAAATTAGACTACCTAGGATAAAGAAAATGTTTGATACAAAAAAGGCGATGGTCTCCGTTTGCAGTCCCAAAAAACTAAAAAATCTCAAAATAGTTGGAAACAAAGGTAGAAAAACTATAAACTCGCTACCGACGAGGTTTTGTGGGACATAACCGTTTTCGGCTATAAATCTATAGCTATTTCCGTCCCATCTCTCACCCAGAGTCGATATTACAAACTCACCATTTATGAAAAATAGCGAGACAAAGAGCACAAGCCTTGTTGATATTAAAAATATTAATAACTTACCCATCCGAATTTATTTATCCAAAGAACTCCCCAAAAGTTAACTCCAACCGAAATGAAAAGTAGTAGCCAATGGTGCCACTTAAGGTCAGTCTTTGTAACATTTTTAATTATTAGAAAGATTAGGAAAGGGTAAAAGTCTACCGCAAAACGGTAGCCGAATTGAGCAAAGCCTGTGGTGCCGTGCATAAAAACAACAGATGCTATTGCCAAAATTGTCAGCCAGAAAGGCACGGCCCATTTTTGTCTAATAGTTTTTATTGAATAAATGAAAGCGGGTGTGGTGATCCAGATGGCCATACCTGACCAGGACGGTTGAATGTAGGGGAAAGTGTTTTTAATAACAGGGAGTCCTTTAAATATAACTTCCAAATGCCTGCCAATGTATGAGGGGTGAAATAAACCGTTTTGGTACCATGGTTCCTCGAAAATTTCAGGGATAAGTAGATATCCTTTATCCCAAATGACTCCAAACCGGGCATAGTTATACAAAGAATTAAACATTAGAAACGGCAGAAAGCCAACTACAATCTGAAAAACATCTTTAAGAAAGGAACTCTTTCTGTCCTTTGCGATAAGATAAATAAATAAAGGCAGTGCGAGGACTGTGTGGATTCTTGATAGATACGAGGCACCAAGAAATGTTCCAATTATTAGCCCTCTTTTTTTACCCGCTACCTCAAGGAGTGCAAACAACATGAAAAACATCGCGGATATTTGTCCCAGATACCACGACGATCCAACTGATGAAAGAAACCAAACAACACTTCCAAGCCCAACTAAAGTACCTGACCAAAAGGCAACTTTGTAGTTGCTTTTGATTCTCAATGCAAGCTTGACTGTTAATAAGACTATACCTGCACCCATCAGGTGGGCTAGAATTTGCTGAGGAAAATCCTTTCCAAAAATGGCGACAAAGGGAAGAGAAGCTATAGCTGGCATTGGCGGATAAACGATGTAAAATTTGTTTGAGCCGCCTGGAACCAATTCGGACAGCCAGGGTGGATTTTCGGCTATCCAAAACTGTCCATTTAGAAAAGCAGCTGAAAGTCTCGTAAAATAGTTATAGGGAGTGTTACCTACTGGTCCGAACAATTTATAAATGACAAAAGTAAGTATAAAAATCGGCAAGAAAAGTTTTTTCATTAGTAATATTTTACTATTAATTTTTGCTGCGTTTATAATCCGGATTTTATTATCACCATTTGGTACCTTGGATCTTGACCAAAATACATTTATTGCCTGGAGTAATATTTTAACCGAAGGTGGTTTTAAAAGCTTTTATAATAGCTGGTCGGATTATCTTCCAGGATACCTTTATGTTTTGTGGTTTTTGGCTAAAATTGGAAATCTCCTGCCCATTCCAACGGAAGTGCTGTTTAAACTTCCCGCGCTTATTTCCGATCTTGCCACAGGCTACTTAATTTACCATATTGTAATGAGATTAAAAGGTGAAAAGCTAGGGTTTGTTGCCGCGTCAATTTTTTTGTTTAACCCTGCAGTATTGTCTAATTCTAGCCTCTGGGGTCAGATAGATAGTCTTACCTCTTTATTTTCTCTTCTTTCGATTTTATTTTTTGGAAAAAATATTTACCTTTCGGCTTTTTTCTTGTCGTTTGGGTTTATGGTTAAACCCCAAGCTGCATTAGCAGCACCTGTTATTTTGTTTTTAATGGCTAAAAATAGGTTTGCTGCGAAAAATTTTTTTCTTTTTTCAGCTTTAGTTTTAATATTTTTGACTCTGGGATTTTTGCCCTTTTTCTCGGGCGGGAACTTAGCTGAATTTATTATTCAAAGGGTAAAGATGACTTTGGGTCAATATCCGTATAGTTCGATTAATGCTTTCAACTTTTGGGGTTTGCGTGGTTTTTGGAAAAGCGAAGGTGAGGGGATATTCACAACAGGTTTTTGGGGCTTGCTTTTTTCGGGTTTTGTCGGTTTGGTCTCCATTTTCAAGCTTGTGCGATCTAAAAAACCAGGAGGAGAGTACTACTTAGCTGCGATACTTTTTATATCTAATTTTTTGTTTTTCAGCCGAATGCACGAGAGGCATCTTATGCCCTCATTTGCCTATCTTGCTATTGTCTCCGTTCTTGACTGGAGAATTGTTTTTTCATACATCGCTCTTTCTTTTACCTATATTATGAATACAATATATTCTTATACATGGATAGTCGAAGACTTTAAGGAAATTTTTACAGGTGATTTAGTAAAAGTTTTTATTATTGGAAACCTGCTGGTTTTTGGTAACCTGATTCTGCAAGGTTTTAAGAAAAAAAGCGATCAATTTCCAAGTTTTAATATATCTACTCCCTTCCGGAAAAAACCAGTTGATATTAAATTTGGCGATATAGCCAAAAATACGGCTTCAAAGCTGGTGCTTCTTATTCTTTTGTTTTCCGCCATAACAAGAATATTTTATCTTCACCAACCGCAAAAAGAGTATTTTGATGAAGTCTATCACGCCTTTACGGCGAGGCAGATGCTCTCTGGTAATACTTTTGCCTGGGAGTGGTGGAATCCTCATCCCGAAGGCTTTGCTTACGAGTGGACACATCCGCCTATGGCAAAGCTAATTATGGCAGCCGGGATGTACATTTTTGGCGTGAATCAGCTTGGTTGGAGATTGCCTGGAGCGATCTTTGGTGTGCTTGCAACACTTCTAATTTTTTTGATCTCAAAGTCAATTTTTAGAAACAGGAGTATTGCAGTACTTAGTGCATTCATTTTTTCACTGGAGGGCCTACCTCTGGTCATGAGCAGAATAGGGATGAATGATATTTACTTTCTTACTTTTATGTTGCTCTCAATTTACCTTTTCATTAAGACCAAAAATTTTGCGTCAAGTATTTCTTTGGGGCTCGCTGCCGCCTCAAAATGGAGCACACTGTGGGCTTTACCTATTTTTCTAATCATACACTTTGCCTTGAAGAAAAAAATTAGGCTGTCTTACTTGTGGTTTTTGGTGATGCCGGTTTTGGTTTATCTGTTATCTTATTCGCCAATATTTTTAAGTCCAAAAATTCAGAGAGAATATGTTGAAAACACTGGTTACCAAAGAAACATTGACGAAAAGATCGGAATTATTCCTTTGGATATGTTTATTGATACACAGAAGCAAATGTGGTGGTATCACACTAATTTAAAAGCAACTCATCCTTTCACTTCTCCATGGTGGAGCTGGCCGTTTTTAAGCCGTCCAGTGTGGGTTTATACTGGAAGCGAAGAGGGTGGTGTAGTAAGTAATATTTATATAATGGGTGATCCTCTTGTGTTTTGGTTTGGTATTGTTTCTATTATCGCATGTGGATATTACGCTTTGAGTGAAAGAAATAAAAAGCTCGGGCTAATTGTTTTTTCGTACGTTATCTTTTTTGCTCCCTGGGCAGCATCCCCTAGAATTATGTTTTTGTACCATTATCTTCCATCTGTACCGTTTATGGTAATTGCCATAAGCTATGTACTTAAAAGAAATTCAAAGTATTTAGTCCCTGTTTTAATAGTATTTGTTTTAAGTTTTATCTATTTTTACCCGCGTTTCTCCGGTATCCCAGTACCACCCCAACTAAATGAATCATACAGATGGTTTGATGGTTGGTAAAAGTTTACAAGACTAGTGCAATTGCAAAGATGAGAAGTAATCCTCCAAGGCCTATGCCGACCAAGGTTGGTAAACCGACTCCCGCTTGAGGCAATTCTGGTTGACTGGTTGGGCTTTGGGATGGCGCACTTGTACTCGGTGTTGATGTCGAGCTACTTGTAGGAGTTGATGTTGACGAACTCGTTGGTGTTGCGGTTGATGAACCGGTGGGTGTACTTGTTGGTGTGTCTGTAGGTGTACTCGTCGGCGTGCCAGTTGGTGTCGCAGTTGGCGAACTGGTGGATGTACCTGTCGGTGTAGGAGTAGCAATTGTAAATGTCAATTTTGTACAAGATCCGTATTCACACGGAGTTGATGTTGGCGAGCCTGTTTCCGCATGGGGCTCGCTGGATGGTGCAGTGGGTGCAACAGGCACGCTACGGAGTTGATAAAGCCTTATAGCAGTAAAAATTGCAACACCAGCCAAGACAATAGTTGCAATTGTGATCGCGAAAGTCAATCCGTTTTTCTTTATAAAGTCCTTCATTTTATATCAAAATTCTCTCAACTACATCCACTGATCTAATTCATTATGATGAACTTGTGCGTTAACTTCAAAGCTATATGTATTGTCTGGCACTTCATATGAATAGTAAAATTCCTCGCTTCCGGGCTTTTTACTGGTTACTTCTGTATCCCAAGTGTTTGAATTTACTCTAAATCTGGCTTTATCTATAGTTCCCGAAGATGTGGTGCCCAAAACAGTGAAGTACACTTTATCTCCTTTTTTAAGATTCGAAAGATCAGCGCTTGTCAGAGCTTCCCAATTTGAAGGATCAGTTACACTTCCCGTAACCGAGTAAGCTTTGATGTCCACACATTGAGCGTTAATGCAGGTAATTGGGGTAGCCGTAGGTGTTGGAGTCGCTTCCTGCTTTTTAACACAAACATTGAAATTCGAACTGTCTCCGCCGTTATCAAAAATCATCTGGGTTGCAGTTTTATCCAACTTCTGGGAAGCCCATTTATTACCACCCGTTACTGTTAAACTTATGCCGTTTATTGACCACGGTTGCTCTCCTGATTTGGGGTCGTTATCAAAAATCAAAGCTGTGTCGAGAAGCACAGAACTTGGAAAGTCGACAGTGATCTTTTTACAATATTGTGCCAAGAGTACCCCGTTTTTGGAGATTACAGTACATGATCCTTGCTGTGAACTTATTGTGCCTCCCTGGGCAACAGTACCCCCAACACGCAGTTGTTGTCCTAAATTAGAGAATAACAATTCAGTACCAGATGGGCAGGAAAGATTTGGAGTCGAAGTTGGAGTCGGTGACGGTGTACCACAGTTGGATGGGTAATGCTCTCCTTTTATTCTACCTTGGCCTGACACATCTATATACATAAGTGTTACATTGGGCGTTAGATCTCCTTGCCAGTTCTGACTTGCAGATTCACCTGGGCCAAGACTAAATTCCTTTTTAAAGTAGGGGTCAAACTGTTCAAATATACCGCTTATTTTATGATTATCATTGTCATCATTGTCATTATTATTATCATCATCGTCATCATCCGATGTGTTTTTAATAAAAGCTCCGCTGCAATCTATCCGCGTCTCGTATTTAGGAGGTTTTGGAGTTTCTTTCGGTCCGTAAGTTCCACTGTCGCTGCAATCTTTAGAGCCAATTACTTGCCAGCTAAAACCGTTGTCAGGGACAGAAACGTTACCTAAAGTTGATTCTTCGTCTGATTTCAAATTTGGTACATCAAAAGTAGCGACCTCAACTGAATTTATAAAAACTTTAGCTTTTTGCAGTGGCTCGTCCATACTAGAGTCATTTTTGACAGTAACAACCCCGTCTTGACTGACCCTGAAATTATATTTTTCGCAGTCCCAGGCGCTTGTGCGAAACTGGGTGGGCTGGCGTACAAGAACAACCCCAGCGCCAACACCAAGGACCAATAGTGCTATTCCAAGAATTGTCGCAATTATCCTTCCACTTGAACTACGACTACGCCCACCGGAGGTGGAGCCTGAGCCCTCGGCAATTACTGTGTGATTGTCAATAAGTGGAGGCGACTCTTCAATTGGGATATTGGGTTTAGACAAAGGTGTTACCGTACCTTGGCTTTGGCTTAAGGTTTTGTCAGCTGGTTGGGTCGGGTTACTTTGGGGTAGTGGGGGTGGAGCCATAAAATCAGCGCCATTCTGATTCTGATCACTTGGACTTGTTATTTTTGGGTCCATTATTCTCTTATCTTTCTACCCACATAAACACCTATTAAAAATAGGCTTACTCCCATGATAGGGGCGACAAAAACTGGTGTCAAGTCGCTTAAAGTTTTATTTTTACTACTGGAATCTGTTTTTGAGGGTGTTATTAATGTATAAGAGTTATCGCTGGTTGTAAGCTTTTCGAAAACAGGCTCTGTTGTGGGAGTTGTTGTTGACTCGGGTATCTCCAAAGTCTCAATTTCGTTGTCCGAGTTCTCGACGGAAAACCCTGAAGGTTGGGTTTCATTTTTTGAAAGATCAATTTTTGCTCTTGTGATTTCGAGTGTTGGCGAAGTCGATTTGTCCCTAAAATCTTGTGCTTTACCAATGACAATGGGTGGAATTGGGTTTGCATTGCCGGTGTAGAAAACGGCTGAGGCAATTCCATCGCTACCTGTGTGGACAAAGACTTCAAGTGTCCTTCTGGAACCGATGTCAAAATATGAAAGTAGATCTTGTTTTCTTGATATAGATAAGGGAATAAACCAGTTACCATTATCGGTGGTAATAGTCGAAAGAGGGCTAATATTTTCTCCAGACAAAAGAACCAAGGCCTTTGATACTGGAGCGCCGTTTTCGTTAATGACAGATCCCGATATTATCTCGGTATGTTTGGGTGGGGGAAGCGGGGGGGCAGTTTTTACTTCCCAAGATTTCCCGGCGCTATCGAATTCAATGTCTCCTGAAACTATTTTAAATGAGTACATGGTGTCTGGCGACAAATTGTTGATGGTGATAAAATGCACCATTTCAAATGTAGGAGGGTTGTTTCCTGTTACATTTTCCAACGTATTTTCTTTTCCCCAAACCAAAAACCCGCTGGTTTTTGCGTTAGTTAACCATGACACTGTGAAAGAGCTGTCTGTGATGTTTGTGATCCTTATATCTTGTGCGGTGACACCCTCGCCTACTTTAGTAGTATAGCCTTGAAGATATTTAATAAGGAGCGCTATCCCTACAAAAGTAACGAACATGATTGGTAACGCCAAAATAGTTGGGATTTTAAATGGCCCTTTCTTTTTCATTAGTAGTTAGGATACCTCCGTGTTTTCCTGCTCTTCTGTTGTTGGTGGTTCAGGAGTTGGTTTTGGTTGTGGTTTGAAGACATTAAGCTCATCTTCGTTTAGGTAAACTCTTTTTTCAAGCTTGTCAAGTAATAAGGTATCTAAAGTCGGATTAAGTGACTCGAGAACCTGGGGCGGTACATCCGGCTCCGGCTTGGATATTACAATTCTAACAACTTCGAATCCCACCCAAAGAATTGTTGTGATAAGCGTTAGTGCCATAATTGTGACAAGCCCTGGCACTTTTATTCTTTTTCTCATTCTTTTACCCCTTCTCCCTCAAATGCTACGCGGCCTTTTAGCATCAAAGATCTTGTGCTACCCTCGTCAGTTTCGATCAGAATTAAATTTGTTTCGTCTATCCAGATTGGTCTTCGAAGATTTTCGATATTCTCAAGAAAAGCGATTAGTTGGGAATAGTTACCATTAGCTGAGCTTGAGAATGAAAATCCACTAGACCCGGGTGGAAGTTCTTCAAGCTCTTCGGTTTTTGATTTCTGGACCGGCTTCTGGGCCCCTTTTATTGTGGTTTCCTCGATTTTGAGGTTGGTGAGAAGCACATTGCTTTTTAACGATATTGATTCGATTTGTCTCACATATTTTTCAACCTCTGTGTTTTTAGGAACACTGTCATCGAGAAGCAGAATCCTGTCGATTTGTTGATTATAAAGATTTTGCGCCTGGTCAAGGTTATCTCTTTTTCTTTTGAGAGTTTCTAAAGTTTCTTCTTTGGTGCTGATATCTTTAAGTATATGGGTGATGGTAATAATTGTTGGTCTTAAAGCAAAGGCCACAAAAAAAGTTATTGTTGCCAGAGATAGGATTATTTCTAAGAATGCTTTAACATCGTCTCTGTTTTTGTATACTGCAAAGAGATTCGAGAAATAGCGCTGGTATCTTACGTAGTCCTTTCGCCAGCCTACAGCCATTTAAATGTTTTCCTCCTTTTTAATTTTTGAACTGATTGAAAAATCTATAAATGGAGACTCTTGCTTGGATGATATTTGTGTAAGGTTAATCTCTGTTAATTTGCTTGTGGAGTTCAGATTTGAAATAAACTGGGCGATTGATTGCTCTGTAAAACTTGAGCCCTGGATGTCGATTTCCCCTCTTGATATTGAAATACTTTTAAGCAGAATATCTGATGGGAGGTATGGTGTAATATAGTTCTTGATTGTATCGGAATGTAGGGGACTTGTGGTAAATTGTGCAAACACTCCCAGTCTTTTTTGTGTATTCCTGAAAACCGCTTCGAAATCACTGTAGGATTCAACTATTTCTCTTTCGTTATCTACCTCGTCTGTTAAGTCGTTTGATTTTATATCAAGCCAAAACCTAGATAAAAAAGCAATGATGACTATCATTTCGGTCAGGATAACAATCATTCTGAAGGTAGAAAGCACCCAAGCTAGAACACGGCCGGTTGTTGATGCGGCAAATTGTTCTTGGGGGAGTAAGTTTATTTCTTTGTTTTTTTTACGAGCAGCCATACTCTAGATCTCAATATAACACATGGTAGATCAGGAAATATACTCTTCTTACTCGAGTTTACAACTCTCGTAAGAGATTATGATCCCCAATTTTACTATTATTAACTTCAAGTTAAGGTAAAATTGGTATAAATGAAGAGTTATTTCTTTTTGGAATTTTTAGTTTTTTGGGGAAGAGATTTTTTAACCCTCGGCTTTCTGGGTAGTAGTCTGGACAAAGAAGATTTCATACGTGCTGCCTTATTTTTGTGAATAATATGTTTTTTTGCTGTGCGGTCGATCGTCGACACCGCAGCGATAATATCCTTTTCTTTCTTACTCTTTTGCGCAACCCGCAGTAAGACTTCAAGTTTTGTGACTAATTTTTTGTTAATGTTTTCTTTTCTTTTACTGGATCGCTGCGCCCTTTTGGCCGTTTTAGTTACAGGCATGAGTGAAGTATAATTCAAGGAAGGTTTTATTTCAATATGAACACGATACTTAAAAAAGGAAAGCAAATTCTTCTCTCACAGCAGTCCAGTGTGATCTCTGCTGCCAGTGTTATCATGCTGATGGTTGTCGCCTCAAGAATATTGGGTTTAGTTCGCCAAAGAGTTCTGGCACACTTCTTCTTGCCCGAGGAACTTTCATTGTTTTTTGCTGCATTTAGACTTCCTGATCTTCTTTTTGAAGTGTTGGTTTTTGGGACATTCTCCTCAGCGTTTATTCCAGTTTTTACCAAGTCGTTAAAAAAAGGAGACACCCTTGCTTGGGACATAGCGGGACGAGTGGTTAATATTGGTCTGGTTATCTTCATCCCGATAGCTATTATTTTTTCTTTTAACGCAGAGGCAATATATTCATATGTTGCTCCGGGATTTTCAGTTGAAGAGATACAAATAATAGCATCCATTGCCAGAGTATTGTTCGCTGCACAAGCCTTTTTTGTGGTTAGCTACGTATTAACTGGGGTACTCGAGTCTCTAAGAATTTTTTTAGTACCTGCTTTGGCGCCGGTTTTTTATAATCTTGGGATAATAGCTGGAACTGTGCTTTTTACCAATAGTTTGGGGCTTTTTGCTCCGGCAGTTGGTGTGCTTCTTGGAGCAGCCTCACATTTTTTTGTCCAGCTTCCAGCCTCAGTTAAGTTAGGTTTTCGATTTAGTAATCAAGTGCGACCAAATGATGAAGTCAGAAAAATCGGGCGGCTTGCTTTACCTCGTGTAGTCGATCTTTCTTTCCAGCAAGTAGCCAAAACTGTTGAGCTTTATTTTGCGTCGCTTATCTCAACAGCTTCCTACACTTATTTTACTTTTGCAAATACTTTACAGCTACTGCCTGTTGGACTTTTTGGAATATCAATTGCAAAGGCAGCGCTCCCTACCCTTTCAAGAATAGAAAATGATAGTGCGGAGTTTAAAAAGACTTTGTTTTCAATATTTAACCAAATGATATTTTTGATCACCCCTTTTGCCACAATGTTAATAATAATAAGGATTCCTTTTGTTCGCTTAGTTTATGGTACAGATATTTTCGGTTGGGAGGCTACAGTGCAGACCGGAATGGTTCTGTCGTCTTTTGGTGTGGGGGTGGTTTTTCAAGCAGCTGTTGCCCTTTTGTCAAGAGCTTTCTATGCACTCCATGACACGAAGACTCCTGTGGTTGCTTCAGTTATTAGTATTTTTTTTAATGTTTTTGCAAGTTTTTATTTTATTAAAATCTTAAAATTTGAAGTCTGGTCGTTAGCCTTGTCATTCTCGCTCTCAATGATATTGCAGACCGTTTTACTCTTTTACCTTTTGGTAAAAAAGGTTAATCATACAGACTGGAAAAAGCTTTTTATACCTTTATCTAAAATTTTTGCCGCCGCGTCTATTTCCGGATTTGTAATGTATTTTCTGCTCAAGTTTTTTGACCGTTACACTTGGGTAAAAAGGCTTTCATTTTTGGAAAGAATTGATGCGGAGTCTATTGCTTTTGAAAAGTTCGTTTTGGATACCCGTTACACGTTAAATCTTTTATTTTTGACGGTAGCGGTTGGGCTTATAGGATTTATTGTTTATATTTTTGTTTCCTGGATTTTGAAATCTCAAGAACTTAAAGTCTTTGTTAGCCTGGCTAGAAAGTTCACACTCAAAAGTACTGCTTTTTTGTCAGGTGCTTCAATGCCTCCCAAGGAACAGGAACCTATTACAAGTACAGATAGTGACTCTTGACAACTAGTTAGCACTCGTGATATATAAGTGCTAACCCTTCGGCTAACGCTCAGGGTAAATTATATAATCATATGAAGGATAACCTGACGGTGAGGCAATTACAATTGCTTAAAGTTTTGATAGATGAGTATATCGAAACAGCTGAGCCTGTTGGTTCTCAAGTACTTGAAAAAAAGTACTCCCTTGGGATTTCTTCAGCCACAATCAGAAATGAGATGGCGGCTTTGATAGACAAAGGTTTCCTAAAGCAGCCTCACACATCAGCGGGCCGCGTGCCGACTCCTAAAGCCATGAAGTTTTACATAGATCAGCTTATGGAAGAGAAACACTTGAGCCTGACAGACGAGGTCAGGGCAAAAGAAGAAATAGCTACCCACAAAGGTGATATTGAGGGGATAATTGATGAGGCTACGCATGGTTTGGCCAAGCGAACTCATACACTAGCTGTTTCCGCACTAAACGATGGGAGTACTTGGCATGCGGGTTATGCCAGTTTATTTGGAAACCCCGGATTTTCAGATCTATCAGTTTGCAGGAGCGTCTTTGGACTGATTGAAGAAACTAAAAAGATGCACGAGCTTTTCTTTGAAAGGCTTGAGTTTGAGTCTCCTGTTGAAGTTTTGTTTGGTGAGGAACTGGGGTGGAGATTTTTTGAGCCGGTGGGCGTAGTCGCCAGAAGGTTTAACGCAGGAGGAAAAACTGGCGCAATTGGAGTTATTGGCCCACTTGGGTTTGATTATCCGTATATAATACCGACTGTCAGATATTTTGGCGATCTGATTGAAGAGTTGTCCGTGTGATGAAAAAAGACAAGATAAAAAACAAAGAAATAGTAGCGGAACTTAAGGGGCAACTAGCAAGAGCACTAGCAGATTACGACAACTTAAGAAAAAGGACTGAGGAAGAACGCCAGGCACTTTACAAGTATTCTAGCCAGAGAATAATAGCCAGGTTTTTGCCGCTTTTTGATATGTTTGAGGCTGCCCAGAATCACATTAACGATTCCGGATTAGCAATTGCGATTAAGGAATGTAGAGACCTGCTTAAAGAGGAAGGTGTTAATGAAATTCAGGCAGGAGAAGGAGAGCAATTTGATGAAAATACTCAAGATGTGGTAGAGGTTGTAGAAGGTGGTCAAAAGGGTAAAATTAAGGAAGTTGTTTTAAAAGGTTACAAATATAGCGACGGCTACATAATAAGGCATGCTAAAGTAAAAGTATATGGAGGTTTGACAGAAAAGCAAAAAGACGAGAATATAAAAAAGGAGGAAAAAAATAATGGGTAAAATAATTGGTATTGATCTCGGAACTACAAATAGTGTTGTTGCCGTGATGGAAGGCGGCAGACCAAAAGTTATTGCAGCGGCGGATACTGGACGAAACATTACACCATCTGTTGTCGAGCCTGTCAAAAACCTGGTCGGAGATGTGGCTAAAAGACAAATGATCTTAAACCCCAAAAATACAATTTATTCGATTAAAAGACTAATGGGAAGAAGGAAGGGAGACGACGAGGTAAAGAGGACAGAGAAAATGGTTCCCTACACAATTACTTCAGGCAAAGATAGCATGGCGGCGGTTGAAGTGGAAGGAAAGACTTACACTCCCCAGGAAATTTCGGCAATGATTTTGGCTAAGCTTAAGAAAGACGCCGAAACTCATCTTGGAGAAAAAGTTGAGCAGGCAGTAATTACAGTCCCCGCCTATTTTGACGACAGCCAGCGCCAGGCAACAAAACAAGCAGGAGAGATTGCGGGCCTTAAAGTTGAGAGGATAATTAATGAGCCTACAGCAGCTGCTTTAGCATACGGGCTTGATAAGGGAAAATCGGAAAAAATTGCAGTGTATGATCTTGGGGGTGGAACTTTTGATATTTCAGTCCTTGAGCTGGGTGACGGGGTTTTTGAGGTTAAAGCAACAAATGGAGACACTCATCTTGGTGGAGATGACTTCGACGCAGTGATTGTTGACTATATAGTAACGGAATTTAAGAAAGAAAACGCGGTTGACCTAAAGGCCGATAAACAAGCGTTGCAAAGAGTCAGAGATGCTGCTGAGAAAGCAAAGATTGAGCTTTCCGCGGCCTCCGAAATCGAAATAAACCAGCCTTACATTACTCAAAAAGACGGCAACCCCCTTCATTTAACAATGAAGCTAACTCGTGCCAAGCTCGAGAGCTTGGTTGAAGAGTTAATTGAGAAGACCTTTAAACCAGTTGAATCTTGTCTTAAGGACGCAAAACTTGACCCCCATGACATAAACGAAGTGATCTTGGTTGGTGGTATGACCAGGATGCCAAAGGTAATTGAAAGAGTAAAGGAATATTTCGGCAAAGAGGCCAATAAATCAGTCAATCCGGATGAAGTAGTTGCAGTGGGTGCAGCGATTCAAGCAGGGGTTTTGGCTGGGGATGTGAAAGATATATTACTTTTGGATGTGACACCATTGACTTTGGGAATAGAGACTTTGGGGGGAGTTGCGACTCCGATGATAACTAGAAACACGACAATTCCGGCTTCTAAGACTGAAACATTCTCAACTGCTGCTGATAATCAAACTCAAGTTGAGATTCATGTAACTCAGGGTGAGCGTCCGATGTCGGCCGATAATAAATCATTGGGAAGATTTATTTTGGACGGAATTCCGCCTTCGCCTAGGGGAGTACCTCAAGTCGAGGTCACATTTGATATCGATGCATCTGGGATACTCAAAGTTACTGCAAAAGATAAAGCGACAGGTAAGAGCCAAAACATTACGATAACAGGTGCTGTTGGTTTATCTGATGACGAAGTCAAAAGGATGCAGGAAGAAGCGGAGAAGCACAAAGACGAAGACACTAAAAAGTCGGAACTAATTACTGCCAGGAATCATGCTGATGCAATGGTAGCTACAGCTGAAAAAGCCTTGAAAGATGCTGGGGATAAAGTCGCCAAAGAAATTAGAGAAAAAGTTGAGGAGAAAATTAAAGCAGTTAAGGATGTAAAAGATTCTGATAAGAAAGACGAGATTGAGTCTAAAACAAAAGATCTTTCCGAAACTCTTTCACAAATTGGTCAAGCGATGTATTCCTCCACAGCTAAAGCTACGGAGGACAAGGGGGCTACAAAGGGGAAAACCAACGGTCCTGAGCCAGCCGAAGGAAAGAAAGCTCCAAAAGACGGCGACAAAGCCGAAGCGGAAGAAGGGGAGGTAGTATCATAGTGTGGCAGCAGCGAAAGCAGACTACTACGATATCCTTGGAGTATCAAAAAACTCTTCTCAGGACGAGATAAAGAAAGCCTATAGAAAGCAGGCTCTGGAATGGCACCCGGACCGCCATAAGGACGACAAAGAGGCAGCAGAGAAGCGCTTCAAAGAAATTAACGAGGCTTATCAGGTATTATCTGATTCCAAGAAACGTCAGACTTATGACCAATTTGGTCATAGTGCATTTTCTCCTGGAGGTGGATTCGCTGGTCAAGAAAGTCCTTTTGGACAAGGCGGACAGTATGGGCCATTTACCTATACTTATTATTCAAGTGACGGCGGAAAGGGTTCGCCTTTTGCAAGTTTTGATTTTGGCGATCCGTTTGACATTTTCGAACAATTCTTCGGAGGATCGCCTTTTAGGCGTGCCCGCGCAAAACCCCGTTATAGTATGACGATTGCTTTTGATGACGCGGTACGTGGGGCAACAAAGGAAGTTCAGATAGAAGGCAAGAAAAGAAAAATTAAAGTCCCCGCAGGAGTTGATGATGGTTCAAGAATAGAATTTGATGATTTTATTCTTTCAATAAACGTTAAACCAGATCCGAAATTTGAGCGAGACGGAGCAGATATTTATTTTAGAGAGAATATCAGTTTTACGACAGCCGCATTGGGCGGAGAGGTCGAAGTGCCAACTGTTGATGACAGGGTGAAACTTCGAATCCGCCCAGGGACAAAGTCGGGTACGATGATTCGTCTTCGGGAAAAAGGGATGCCTAATCTTCGCGGGTCTGGTCGTGGCGACCAATATGTTCGAATTACAGTCGACGTCCCCGAAAGACTCACTGGTGGCCAAAAACGCCTTTTGGAAGAATTGAGAAGGGAAGGAATATAATTTTAAATTGACTTGTGTAATTAAACGATTTAAACTATAGCAGGTTTTGTGGATCAGGAATAATTGGTGGGGTGACCCACCTTTTTTAATAATTTATGGTAGCGCAAACAGCCAGAACAGAATTTGCTCAGGCTCTCAAAGCAGTTGCTACAGAGCGTGGGCTTGACGTGGAAGTGATCTTGGAAACAATCAGGCAGGCGATTATTGCTGCTTATAAAAGAGACGCTCGGGAGCAAGGAGAGGAAGGAGAGGAAGCAGAAGAGCTTCAGTACGAAGTAGAGATTGATCCGGTTAGCGGCGAGGCAAAAATATATTCTTATGAGGAAGGAAAGCATAATAAAAAGAAGGATATTACACCTCCTGGATTCGGGCGGATTGCGGCCCAAACCGCAAAGCAGGTCATTCACCAGAAAATCAGGGAAGCTGAGAAAGACGCTGTTCTCGAGGAATTTTCCGACAGAGTTGGCTCCTTAATTTCCGGCATGATCCTTCGTTTTGATGGGCCTAATGTGAGAGTTGATATGGGTAGGACCGAAGGTCTGATGCCAGCCGAGGAGCGAGTACCTAATGAGAGACTTTCCTTAAGCCAAAGATTGACGTTTTTACTTAAAAATATTGTTGAAGGTCCAAGGGGAAAAGAAGTTATTTTGTCACGCGCGGACCCTGAGTTTGTCAAAAAGCTTTTTAGCCGGGAAGTGCCGGAGTTGTCATCTGGAAGCATAGAAATAAAGGCAATTGTCAGAGAACCTGGAACCAGGACCAAAATTGCTGTTGTTTCCAAGCAATCTGGGGTTGACCCCGTTGGCTCTTGTGTCGGCCAAAAAGGTGTGCGGGTGCAGGCAGTTACCAATGAGCTAAACGGTGAGAGAGTAGACATTATTCCCTGGACTGATGATCAAAAGGAATTGATTAAGGTAGCCTTGTCCCCCGCCGAAATAGACTCAATCAGTATCATTAAGAGTACTAACACTGCCAAGGTAGTAGTGCCTGAAGATCAACTTTCAATAGTAATTGGTAAAGAAGGTCAGAATGTGCGCCTGGCAAGTAAACTTGCTGGCGTTAAAATTGATGTAATTTCGTCAGGAAAGGTTTCGAACAAAAAGCCTGTTAAAGAGAAGCAAGAAGAAAAGCGGAGAGCTAGATAAAGAACATGTATCTAGGTGCAGAAAGAAATTACTTTAAATATGAAAAGACCAAGACCACCAATTGTGACTGTTTTAGGCCATGTAGACCATGGAAAGACCACTCTTCTTGACTACATCCGAAAGACATCTCTTGCCAAAAAGGAAGCCGGTGGAATAACTCAAAATATTGGTGCTTCAGTTATAACTACCCAAAAAGGTCTGCCTCAAGGGGTAGGTAAAGAAATAACTTTTATAGATACCCCCGGCCACGCTGCATTTTCGAACATGAGGTCGCGGGGGGTAAAATTGGCTGACATAGCAATTTTAGTTGTCGCTTCAGATGCTGGGGTGAAACCCCAGACAGAAGAAGCGCTAAATTACATAACAGAAGTTAATGCCCCGTTTATAGTTGCTTTAACAAAAGTAGATTTGCCAAGTGCAGAGATAGAAAAAGTTAAAGGTGAACTTGAAAAGTTGGGAGTATTATTTGAAGGACGTGGTGGGAATGTTCCGTTAATTGCTGTTTCGGCAAAAACTGGTCAGGGAGTGAATGAACTATTGGAAACTATTAGTTTAATGGCTGATGTTGGAGAAATATCTGGAGACGATAAGGCTTCCTTGGAAGCGGTAGTGATTGAAACTTTAAAAGATAACCGCGGGGTGCTGGTTTCGGTAGTTGTTAAAAACGGCTTGCTTAGAGTTTCAGATACTGTATTTTGCACTGATATCAAGGCTAAAGTAAGGGGTTTATTTAATTTTCAAGGGAAAAGCGTTCGAGAAGTTTTTCCCGGGTTTCCCTGCCAAATTTTGGGTTTTTCCCACCTTCCCGAAGTTGGGAGTTTAATAACGACCGAGGCAACAAAAGTCGAAAAGAAACAATTAGATACTTTTACAGAAGGAACTTTAAACGAAGGTCTACCGATGATTATTAAAGCTGACAATAGCGGCAGTTTAGAGGCAGTCGTCTCAAATCTTCCCTCAGGAGTGCACGTCGTCTCAAAAGGTGTGGGTGATGTAAATGAGGGTGATATTTTTTTAGCTAAAACCTCAAAAGCGAATATTTTTACATTTGAAGCCAAAGCAAATAGTAGTGTTCGGAAACTCGGTGAAACAGAAGGGGTTAAAATTTTTGAATTCAAGATCATTTATGAGCTTTTTGAAGCGTTAGAGAAATTAATTGAAGAAGGAATAGAAAAGATTCTGGGTAAAGCTCGGATTTCGGCAAGCTTCCCTTATGAAAGGAAAAAAGTAGCTGGTTGCAAGGTATTGGAAGGGAAAATATCAAAAGCGAGTAAGTTAAGGCTTTTTCGTGATGATAATGCTTTGGGGAATGTAAGGGTGATTTCTCTCAAAAAGGGCAAACTTGACGTTGATGAGGTTGGCCAGGGGGAAGAATTCGGAGTAATTTTTGAGCCCCAGCTTGAATTTAAACCTGGTGATGTGTTACTATCGGTGCAATAACTATGGGTGGTCAACTTAAGCCAATTATTGATGGGAGTAAATCGGTATTGCTTCTTTTGCCGGTTAATCCCACTTTTGATACTGTTGCCGGAGGACTTGGGATGTATTTGGCCTTGCAATCTCAAAAAGAAGTAAGCATCGCCTGCGAAACGCCCATGACTGTCGAACATAATCGTCTGGTTGGGGTAAATAAGATATCCTCGGAAGCTGGCGATAAGAACTTAGTGATAAGATTTAAAAATTACCACGCAAACAATATCGAAAGGGTTAGCTACGATATTGAAAACGGAGAGTTTCGTTTAACAGTGATACCAAAACCCCGTAACAGCGCCCCTCAAAGAGAACACGTTCATTTGACGTACTCCGGGGTGGCTGCCTCTACACTGTTTCTTATTGGTGGATCTCACGAGGAACACTTTCCCATGCTTAAGTCTTCGGACGCGGCTAATCTTAAGAAAGTTCATATAGGTGTTCGAAGTTTAAATGTTACAGGTGGTCAAAATATTATGTCTCTAGCCAGACCCGCTTCATCTGTGTCAGAGCTTGTTGTTCACTTGCTTCGCGAAGCCGAATTTGGCTTGGAGGCGGATGTCGCGACGAATTTACTCATGGGAATTGAAGAGGAAACTAATAGTTTTACAACACAAGAGGTAACATCCGAGACTTTTGAGATAGTTTCGTATCTTTTGAAATCGGGTGGACAGAGAAAACCCAAAAATCTTCCGGATTCTAGATTTTTCCCGCCAGGTGCGATTCCCGGAGAGAAACTCCATCCATTGGAGGAAGCGGAAAAAGGAGATATCCCCAAAGCCTGGATGGAAAAACCCGCGGTTTATAAAGGAACGAGTATCAGTTAGTTTGAATTTAACTTAATCTGGGAAAATCTCTCAACTATACAACTATAAAAGCGACGATAGTTTTCTTGTGTCTTTCAAGTTATCGCAATAGCTTTCGTAACGCTTAATTGCTTTATCGCTTTTTTCAATAATCCGGCTTACTTTATCCGCAATATTATCTCTTCTTTGTTTCAAAGCCTGCATTTCTTGAACGCTGAAAGCTTTGTATTCAGTTTCGCCTGAAACCTCATCCAGTAAAAAATTAAATGAGCGCTCCGCCGTACGAAGTTGGGCAACGAATTTCGGTTCCGGCGCGTTTTCGGCCTTATCGACCAATCTTTCGAGAAGAGAAATGTAGTTTTCCAAAAATTTCCGATAAGAGTCTATTTTATCCATGCAGCAACATAATAAAGTTTTACGGGGTGGAAATCAATATTGATATGCTTTAAAATTTAGTCAATTGTTTAGCGTAGACGGCTATGAGTTCAAAATACGTTCAGTTTGTTTTTCCCCAATTTCCCAAACGCTCACTGGGTGGAAAACATGGTTCCGAATTTATCGACTCATTAAAAAAACTACTTCCCAAAAAAGCTAAAACAAGTTTATTTCTACCTTTCCCTAAAAACTCCTCAACACCTGTATTTCAAGAAAGTCCAACCACGGCCGAGATTTCCCCAGCGATTATCAGTAGCGAGCTTGGTTATGTCCAAGTTAGTGTTGGCTTAGATAAAAACGATTTATTTGGAAGAGTATTTTCGGTCAGAGATGGAGTTTCCGACGGCCTGCACCGTCTTAATTTTTATCTTATTTTCTCGTTTAATGATATCGTTCATTATTCCAGTCAGACCAACCCACGGTTCTTTGACAAAGGGGGCATGAGTCCCTTAAGAATAAATCCGCCAGTTCGGGAGTATGCAGTAATTTCAGACAAGGTTAACAATAAGGATTATCATTTTCCACCCGTTCCCGGCTTGGCAGAATTCTCCGATTCCACATTCGACGCCGAAGCTTACAGTTTGGAATATATGGATGCCAGATACGGCACATCATCAATAATGCATGAAACTATCAAGTCGGGATTATATTGTTTAACTGTCGAACTGGATTTTTCCCCCAAAAGTCAGCTCCTAGCCTACTCCAAGCAATTTGAAGAAATTTTAATACCCCTGTTTGGAGATGATTACGTTCTGGTTCCCAAACCCCCCCAATCCGAGTTTTCTAAAATCACTCCCTAAGTGCCACCCTAGTTGTTTTATAACATAAGTAGTGAAATAATTTGATAGGGAGTGAAAGTGATGGAAGGAGGAGACGCGGGAGTTAGGGAAGGTTTGGGGAGTGGTCAAGAAACTGCTCGTGAAACTCGGGCGAGGGTTGACGCTGGAGCGAGGTTGAGAGATGCCGCGGATTTTGATCTCAGTCGGGCTCAAGCACGGCTCGCTAAACCTGACTTGAATGCGACAATTAGAGTTGGCCGAACGCCAACTGAAACGGGTAAACTGCAAAGATTATCTCAAGCTCTTAAGATGTTGGTTCAAGGAAATAGAGGCTAGGATTTTGTTCGTGATCTTTAAGCAGCGGGCTATACTTTAAAATGTAAATGGCTTACGATATCCATATCACTCGCAGAAATAATTGGTTTGACAAAGAAGGGCCGGTTATTTCTGAAGAAGAATGGAAAAGGCTAGTCGGTGAGGATTCTGAATTAAAACTTACAGATTATGCCGAGTCCTCACTGAAAAATAAACCGTTTGAAATAGTAAGACTAAAAAAACACCTCATGGGGCTGTTGAGTGACCCAATAACAAAAAAAGACTTTTATTTTGTATATTCTCCAGAGAAAATAACTGTGTCGGATGCTGAAAGGAATGTCGTTGAAAAAATGAAGCAGGTTGCTCAAAAGTTGGATGCAAAAGTACAGGGAGATGAAGGAGAACTCTATTAAAGATCTGATTTGATACGACCTGGAAAATTTTAGCCGAAAGGTTGGGTCGGTGTGAAAGTGCGGAGTAAGGTTGATATTTAAGGCACTAGAATTTATAAACAACTCGCATCAGGTGAGTTGGCGTATCTTCAGCTTGCGAACCGATAATTCTTCTTAAGGCTCTGCGAGCCGGGTTTGTTTCAGGATTTTTGTCGCTGTGTTCACCGTCAATTGTTCCGTGATTTCGTAAAGCTAGAGTGGTTATCTCTCCTGAAGCTTCTATAATCAGATTGAAATCATCTCCATACAGTTGTACTTCTCTGCGTGCTATTCCCTGCATTTTATCTCTTTGAATACCTGTAAGTATCTGTTCGCTGGCCATTGCACCTACTATGTCTCCTTCTCTAAATTCGTCTTCCTGAATGCCTTGATACAATTCTGCTTCGTCTGGGTCATGAATTTGGATTTCGGCCCCTTTTTCTCTCCACTCCGGAATAATTCCAACCACGGCACTCTCAAAAGTAACTGCGTTTTGCTGGCTCTCAACGTGAGGTAAACTGAATTCTCCCGACGAATCTAGATTCATTGTAGTGAAGATTTTAGTGTCTCAAGACTTTTGATTCTGACATCTGTCGTGTTGATGGTGTGCATTAACCTACCCCGTTCTGTTGTCGATTGCAGAGCTTTTAGCCGTAGGATTTCAGCGTTAATTGTTAAAATTTGTCCTGTTTCAGTCATACCTTGTTTTGATGCCTTAAGCCTTGCGATTTCTTGTTTTAACCTTTTGTATTCGTCATCTCCGGGTAGTTTTCCGATTGGTTTTAGGCTACCCCTTGCCGCATCAAATCTTGCTTTTAATTCCCCAATCTCTCTTTCAATCTCCAGTTTTACTGGTTCACGATTTCCCATTCTGAGGTTTGATGCCATATTGGTTAATCGTGCAAGTTCTGTTTTTGCGGCACGATCATTTGGGTCCATTACCGAGTCCGCCAAGGCTTGAAGCCGTCTTTGTTCCAAATAACTTTCCGGGGTAGATAAATTAGGAAGAGGTCTGCGTTCTGATGCTCTAGGCTGTGATACTTCCGGCTGTCTGCTTAAATCGACCACATGTCTTTCTCCACCTTCATAATAGTAGCCCTTCCCTCTTCTCTCGTCGTCATCAAAGGGAGTTACATTTACTCGTTTCCCGCCGATTACCATCTCGACTCTTTCTGTTGGTATTGAACCAGCGGCTGATGGGGCACCCGATCTTGGGGATTCAACCACTGAAGGTCGGGGAGTTACTTCTCTTATTTGATCGCCTCTGACCTCGACTGTTATAGGTCTGGGTGGGCCTTTTGTTGGGTCCCATTCTGTTTGAGAATCGATCGTCGACATATTTTATGCTTTATAAGCGACTGTACCAATTGGTTGATTAGAATTATAAACTATTTTGTATTTTTAAAAAAGTGTGATATCATTCCAAGTGTTGTTTGACTAGGGATACGGACTGTCCGACCTACTACTTGGTTTTACAACAATAAAAATGGCATTATCAAAGGACGAAAAGCTTGATATTATAAAAAAGTTTGCTATTGAAAAAGGCGACACTGGTTCTCCTGAAGTACAAGTGGCTCTTCTTTCGGCTCAGATAGAAAAGCTTGCCAAGCATTTGAAAGATCACGCTAAAGATGTACACTCAAGAAGAGGACTTTTGTCGATGGTCGCCAAAAGAAGGAGGCTTCTTAATTACCTTCTTAAAAAAGACGAGGCTCGCTACAAAGAGCTTGTCAAGAAGCTTAAATTGAAGTAATAATTTTTTTGATGAAAGAATTAAAAGAAAGTATTGAAATTGGAGGGAAAACGCTCACCCTCTCTACAGGAAAATTGGCGGGTCAGTCAAATGGTGCTGTAGTTGTTTCTATTGGTGAGACAGTAGTACTATGCACAGCTGTTTCCTCGGTTATGGATACTGACCGCGACTATTTTCCCTTGACTGTTGACTACATGGAGAGGCTTTATGCAGGGGGTAGAATTAAGGGAAGCCGTTGGATAAAAAGGGAAGGCAGGCCCACCGATGAAGAAATATTGACCTCAAGGCTTATTGACCGCTCCATAAGGCCGCTCTTCCCCTACGCTTATAAAAAAGAAGTGCAAGTGACTGCAACTGTTTTATCAGTCGATTTGGTCAACAGTCCTGACATTGCAGCCTGTATAGGTGCCTCAACGGCTATAGTGATTTCTGATATTCCGTTTAAAGAGCCAGTTGTGACCGTAAGAGTTGGCAAGGTCAACGACAACCTTACTCTTTTCCCGACGGTTGAAGAAATAAACAAGGGAGAATTGGATGTAACTGTTAGTGTTACTAAAAATGCTGTTGTGATGATCGAGGCTGGAGCCAAAGAGGTCGACGAAAAGACTATTGCGAAGGCAATCGACTTAGCCGTTAGCGAAGGCGGAAAAGTTATTGACCTTATCGAAAAGTTTGCCAAAAAAGCAGGGAGTGCCAAACAGAAGTACTCCAACGATAAAGTTGACTTGGAAACTAAAAAAAGAATCGAGAAAGTGGTTGGCAACAAACTTGCCTCCCTTGTGACCAAAATGGCGACAAAAGAAGGGAGTTTTGCTGATTATGAACAACTAAGAAATGCGGTTGTAGACGAGTTTGGAAATGAAGAAAAAAGTAAAGCAATTGAGGGTTTTGAAGATCTTTTTAAAGAAAGGGTTAGGCAAATGATTTTAGCTGGAAAGCGGCCTGACGGCCGTAACCACGACCAAATTAGAGATTTAACCAGCGAAGTGTCAATTTTGCCAAGGACTCATGGCTCGGCAGTTTTTGCCAGAGGCCAGACACAAGTCTTAAGTGTTACTACTCTTGGATCGCATACTTTCGAGCAGTTGCTGGAAAGCGCTGAGGGTGAGGAGTCCAAACGCTACATTCATCATTACTCTATGCCTCCTTACGCAACGGGAGAAGTGGGAAAGGTTGGTTATCCGAATAGGCGGGAAATTGGCCACGGAGCACTTGCTGAGCGCGCCTTGATACCTGTGATTCCATCAGAAGAAGACTTTCCCTACACAATTAGAGTGGTTTCGGAAGTAACAAGCTCTAACGGCTCAACTTCAATGGCCTCGGTTAGTGGTAGCACGTTGTCATTGATGGATGCGGGAGTTCCAATAACTAACCCCGTATCTGGGATCGCAATGGGGCTTGTTATCGAAAACGACAAAAAATACGCCGTCCTGACTGATATTGTGGGAATTGAAGATATTAGTGGTGACATGGATTTTAAAGTAGCGGGCACCAAAAACGGAATTACTGCGCTGCAATTGGATGTGAAAACTTTAAAGTTGACATTACCGATTCTCGAGGCCGCTTTAAAACAAGCAAGGAAAGCAAGAGAGAAGATTTTGGAAGCGATGCTTGCGACTTTAGCTGAGCCAAGAAAGCAGGTTTCTAAGTTTGCACCCAAGATAAAAGTCATAAAGATCGATCCTTTCAAAATTGGAGAGCTTATTGGCCCTGGTGGAAAGACTATCAAAGGCATAATCGCGAGAACAGGTGCTGATGTGGATGTTGAGGATGACGGCACAGTGCATGTAACTGCAGTTGATGAATCTGCAATGCTTAAAGCAATTGATGAAGTAAATAAGCTTACCAAAGAAATTTTGCCAAACGAAATTTATGAAGGCCAGGTCAAAAGAGTGGAAAATTATGGAGCGTTTGTGGAGATTCTGCCGGGAAGAGAAGGATTGGTTCATGTTTCAGATATGTCGGAAGCTTTTGTTAAGGATCCCTCAACCCTGGTTAAAGTTGGCGACAAAGTAAGCGTGCGAGTCAAAGGGATTGATAATTTAGGGAGGCTTAATCTTTCAATGGTGATGGATCCCTCGTTTGATAAGCAGAAAGAAGAAAGGGATCACGACAGAAGCCGAGGTAGGAGTGGAATGGACAGGGGAAGGGGTCGCGAGGAGAGGTTTGGAAGAAGAAGGGATGGTGGTTTCAGGGACCGTACTGGGGGACCACATTTTCCCGCCAGTAACCTACTCGAACCCAAAGAGCGCAGAAACTTCCGAGAATAAACTTCTTTGTGTTAATATAATTTGAAGTGGCATCAAACGTACTTAGTGAACTGAATAAAATTGGTGAAAGTGTAAAGTCAGCTGATATTCCGCAGGGGCTTCAAGATGACATTTTGACCAGAATCAGCCAGCTTGGCAATCTTGTCGAGTCGTCGACTTTTCTGCCGGAGTTTGATCGCTTGAATAGTTATATTGACTGGGTAGTAAATCTTCCCTGGAATAAAAAAAGCGAGGAAGTGCTTGATTTGGTCCGCGCCAGAGAGATTTTGGACAAAAACCACTACGGTTTAGACGAAATTAAAGATAGAGTTTTGGAATATATGTCCGTAATGAAGCTAAATCAGGAAAACAAAGAAAATATTGCTCATGCACCCATTTTGTGTTTTGTGGGCTTGGTCGGAACTGGTAAAACTACAATAGCCAAATCAATAGCCGAGGCAATGGGTAGGCGCTTTGTGAGAATTCCTTTCGGAGGAATGGGGGACCCTCTCGACCTTCGCGGGCAGTCTCGGATGCACCCGGAGGCAGAACCTGGAAAAGTTATAAAAGCAGTAAGGTCTGCTGGGACTAGAAATCCAGTGATACTTTTAGATGAAATTGACAGAGTTACAGATGAAGGAAGATCGTCGATTATGGGTGTTTTGGTTGAGCTTCTTGATCCCCAGCAGAATTATGCGTTTGTTGATCATTATATGGATTATCCTTTTGACCTCTCCGATGCTTTGTTTATAGCTACAGCCAACAACACGACAAAAATTTCGACTGCAGTCTTGGACAGGCTTGAGCCTCTGATGATGCCGTCCTACACAGATAATGAAAAAATGACAATAGGCCAAAAGTACATTTTTCCAAGGGTAATGAAGGAATCTGGAGTTCCAGAAAACGCTTTGACAATTGCGGATGATATATGGCCAAATATTGTTCGGCCTCTTGGATTTGATGCGGGGATCCGGACATTACAGCGAACAATTGAAGGAATTGTCAGGAAAGCCGCAAAAGAAATTGTTGAAGGTAGAAAAGAGAGGATTGAAGTAAAAAAAGATAACGTCAAATATTATCTACCACCGTTGTAATTTAACAAATGAAAGTAGCGGTATTGTCAGACATACACGATCATATTTGGAACTTGGAAAAAGCAAAAAAAATTATTAAAAAAGAAGGCTCGGGAGCTGTAATTTTCTGTGGTGATATGTGTGCTCCCTTTACGACAAGTTTACTATCCGAAACTGGGCTCCCTACGTATACTGTTTGGGGTAATGTTGACGAAGATCACTGGGCGATGGTTCAAAAAGGAGGGGAGAACCTTATAGCTGTCCCCCTTACACAAGAGTTTCATGAAGTGGAGCTGAATGAGCGTAAAATTGCATTTTGTCACTATCCAATGCTTGGAAAGTTGTTGGCTGAAACTAGGTATTACGATGCAGTTTTCCATGGCCATACGCATATGCAGTATCACAAGATGGTTGGAAATACATTAGTTGCAAACCCAGGAGCGGTTTGTGGAATTGTCAAAGGCCGCGAGGGTTTGGCTAGTTTCATGATTTATGACACCGATAATAACACTGTTCAATTATTTAAACTAGGCAATGGGTAAAAAAGAAAAACTTGACGAGATAAGAAAAAGAATGAATGAGGATAAAAGTTTGCCTCTGCGGTCAGGTGCCACCCAGCTTGTTTTCGGTGACGGAAATCCGGAAACTGACATTTTATGTGTTGGTGAAGGACCGGGTTACTTCGAGGATCAAAAGGGTTTGCCTTTTGTGGGGAATGCAGGGAAATTATTAGATCAGCTGCTTGAGGGAGCCGGGATGACAAGAAAAAATGATGTTTATATAACAAATGTAGTTCACCACCGGCCACCCGAGAACCGTGACCCTCACCCACAAGAAATAGCCTCATACGGCGTTTATCTGGATGAAATTATTGAGACAATTGATCCCGAAGTTATAATTACTTTGGGTAGATTTTCAATGAACAAGTTCCTGCCGAGTGCAAAAATAAGCAGGATTCACGGCCAGGAGCAGGTTTGTAGTTTCAAAGGAAGAGAGGTAATCGTTGTCCCGATGTACCATCCTGCAGCAGCTCTTCGAAGCAGTGAAGTAATGCTTCAGGAAAGGGAAGATTTCGCTAATTTGCCAAATATCTTGGCTAAGATCAGAAATAAAAAAGACGCTAGCGATGAACAAAAGAGTGTCGGTGAGCAAATGCAGCTAGTTTAGAAATTAATATATGTTACGTTTTATTGTAATATCTGGGACAACCGGGGTAACTGAGAATTGTTTTATTTACGAGTGGAACGGTCAAATGCTGATTGTGGATTGTGGAGTGGGATTTCCCGACCCCGAGATGCTTGGGGTGGATCTTGTGATCCCAGACTTTACTTATATAAAGAAAAACAAAGAAAAATTAAAAGGTATCCTTATTTCCCACGCCCATGAAGACCACTTAGGGTCATTACCGTTTCTTTTTAAAGAAGTGGAAGCTCCTATTTACTCGACAAAATTAGTTGCGGGTTTCATTGAAGACAAGTTTGCTGATTACGGTATGAAAATTCCCAAAATAAACGTATTTAATCCTGAAAGAGACTCCTTTACTGTTGGGCCTTTTAAAATAAATCCTTTTAGAGTTTCTCACTCTGTTCCTGATGGAGTAGGATATTCAATTGACACACCGGTAGGCAGAATTTTCCATGTCCCTGACTATAAATTTGACTGGACACCTGTCGATGGTAGACCTTTTGATATTTCAAAAGCAGCAGTACTTGCAAGTGGTGGTGTTTTAGCCTTAGCCTCGGACTGCTTGGGATCAACGACGGAAGGTTATACAAAGTCGGAGAAAGAAATCGAAACAAAAGTTGAAATTATTGCGAAGTCTGCCTCAAAAAAAATCCTTTTCACGACAATATCCTCCAACATTTCAAGGATTAAACAAGCCTTTAACGTCGCGGCAAAACTTGGTAGAAAAGTAGTAATTGTTGGCAGATCCATCGAAAAGAAAGTGGAAATTGCTCGAAGGTTAGGTTATTTGGACTATCCGAAAGACTTGATTATTTCACCAAAAGACGCGAAAAGACTTCCCGAAAATGGTGTGTTTTATGTGATATCGGGTAGCTATGGACAAATTGGTAGTGCTTTGTATAGGGTCGCGATTTCAGATCATCAATTTATTAGTGTTAACGCAAATGATGTAGTAATTTTTTCAGGCGATCCTGCTCCTCCCGGATCGAAAGACAATGTGGATTTTGTGGTAGACAGGTTAATTGAGCTTGGGGTCGACGTGCATTATTATGATACCCAGGATGATCTTCATGTCTCCGGTCACGGCTCGCAGGAGGACATAAAAACTCTTTTTGGAATTGTTAGGCCAAAATACTTTATACCAATAGGGGGTACAATTAGGCACATGCGAGCCTACAAAAGCATAACTCACGATTTCGGGTCTCCTCGAGATAATGTTTTTGAACTAAAAGACGGCGAAGTACTTGGGATTGACAGTAAGGGTGCGAGACTTCTACCTGAAAAGGTTCCTTCAAAAAGCGTAATGGTTGACGGGCTTGGGGTTGGAGATGTAGGTAACATAGTGCTCCGGGACAGAAATGTTCTTGCCAATGAAGGAGTTGTAATTGTTGTTATAGGGGTTGCTAAAGACACTAAAAAGTTAAATACGACCCCAGATATTATTAGTCGTGGATTTGTTTTCAAAGGCGCAAAAGAGTCGCTACTGCGGGATGCCAGCTTTGGTCTAAAAAAAGAGCTTGAGAGAATGAAAGATTTAGACGCAAAACTTGCAAGAAATGTAACAATCGATTTTTTGGAAAAGTTTTTCCACAAAAAAATTGCCCGCCACCCCATGATTTTACCAGTCGTAGTTGAAGTTTAAAGATTTTACCTTCAGAGCAGGTAGGCTATAATAGCCCTTGATGAAAGTCAAAAGAGCCACTAAAAAACTGGTAATTGTTGCTGACGATTTTGGGTTGGCCAAGGAAATTAACGAGGGGATACTTCGGGCATGTCGTGAAGGTTTTGTTACCGAATTTTCGTTGATGCTTAAGTCTCCGTCTACCCAACACGCCGTCGATATTATTAAAAAATGTAAGCTAAGAGATGTAGGTATTCATCTTCTTTTAGTGGGTTTTGACGATATCAAAAGGATGTTTAGACGAAGTGATTATGTTGAACTTTTTAAAAACAAAAACTATCAAGAAATTCAGAAACTGGCAGAATTGGAGTTACGGCTTTTTGAAAAGCTGATAGGCAAAAAACCAACACATATCATACCGCAGTATGGTATCCACGGTAATCTAAAACTACTCGATTTTTTGTTGGGATACGCAAAGAAATACGATATACCCATGCGGCTGCCTCGGACAACTTTGGGAGAAAAATTTGGAGAAAATTATGCAGCAGAGATAATGCTTAGAAGAAGTGGAGTAAGAACGACAAAATATCTTTTTGGACATGTTTTGGGTAGTAATTTGTTGAGAATTGAGAGAGAGTTTATTGACGAACTTGCCAGAGTAAAAGGTGGTGAAAGCGCCGAGGTTCTTACTCACCCGGGGTATTTTGATGAAGAAGTGCTTAAGCTCACCTCTTTGAATTATGAACGTGCTCGCGATTTAGCCATGTGTTTAGATAAAAAATTTGAAGAGAAGATATTAAATTTAGGATATCATTTGGTTAGTTTCAGCCAAATATGAAGAAGAAATTAATTATAACGGCACATGACTTTGGATACTTTGATTCAATAAACAGAGGAATAATTTACTCTTTGAAACATAAGAATAACATAATAACGGAGTTGTCCTTGCTCGCAAACACGCCTGGAAGTTTGGAAGCTGCCAAGTTCTCTAGAAGTACAAAAATCTCAGTAAGTTTGAATACTAACTTTACATCTCAAAAACCCCTGTCAAGGGGTGTCCCTTCTCTGGTTGGTAAAGACGGCAACTTTTTGAAAGTAGACACTAAAACATGGGACTTTTCGGTAATTGATCGATTTAATGAAAAAGACGTTACTAGGGAGCTAGATGCCCAATGGGATTGGTTTACCGAAAATGTTGGCAGGAAACCAAGCGCTATTTTATCTAAAAAAAACGAGTACGGAGACCCAAAAATACTTATGCCTGTTGTATCGAAAGCAAAAAAAGAGGGTGTACCTATTCGGGTTCCCGTTTGGATGTGGAAGGAGAATTACGGAGCCCAGTCTTATGTGGAACAGGAAGGGGTTAAATCTACCCAAAACATTTTTCTAGGACTTAAAGAGTGGAAAGGAAAATTTGGCTATGATTTGATAGAAGATATTGACCAGTTAATTGCTGACATCAAGACTAAAGAAGGTGTATCTGAATTGCTGGTATTTCCAGGATTTGTAGACAAAGAGCTGATGGATAAAAGTACTTTGAATTGGCAGAGAGGACAATTTTTGCAAGTATTGGACAACAATGAGGTTATTAGTAAAATCAAAGATAACTTCGAACTAATTAGTTTTAGGGATTTGTAATTAAGGTCTGGTGCATACTCCTTCTCCTTTTTGGGTAAACAAGGATATAGCAACTTCCCTGACAAGTTGGGTATAATGGTGTGGTATGGCTAATTTTAAGAGGAAGAAAAGGGGGCGAGTTCCCAAAAAAAGTTTTAAGATACGGCTTAAAAAAGCTACGGTTTATTCAATTGCCCAAGTTGTCTTTTTTTCCATAGCGATTCTTTTAATTGTTTCATTTTCTAGACAGGGGTTGATATTGGTCAAGATTAATGATGCCTTGGTCGAACTTTTTTCTTGGACTGCAATATTTTTGCCTTTTATCTTTTTGTCCTTTGGCTTCATGATCTCAAAATTTAAAATTCCTTTGTCCCAGCCCAATGTGGTCGTGGGGGGAATTCTGTTTTTACTCTCCATCGCAAGTGTGGCCAAAGCTGGGTTTGTAGGAAGATATATTTGGGATGGGATAGAGACTTTAGTTACTCCGGGAGGTGCATATGTCATAATGCTTGGTGCAGCATTCGTTGGAATAGTCGTACTGTTTAACACCTCTGTTGACCGAATTTTATTTTTAGTAACTACGTTTCTGATCCAAGTACGAAGGTATTTGGTCGGCGAAAAATCGCAACTTCTAAGTATTAGAAAAAACTTTTCCAAAGATAAGTTACTACCCCGCCGCGAAATAAAAGTTACAGGCTCGGGTGATCAAGCCAACCAACAACTTACAAGGAAGCCAGAACTGGGGAGTAAGGGAGGCACTTTTTCCCAACAGCTGGTGAGTAACATCCCCGGACAAGACAAACTTTGGGAGTATCCACCTCTTTCACTTTTATCAGAAGACGGTGTGGGTAAAGCAGATAGAGGAGACATTAAGAGAAATGCCGATGTCATTGAAAAAACTCTTGAGTCTTTTGGAATAACTGCGAGGGTAGTAGAGGTCAATCTTGGTCCCGCTGTGACGCAGTACGCATTGGAAGTGGCGCTTGGTACGAAACTTTCCAAAATCACCGCTTTAGAGAGGGATCTTGCGTTAGCACTGGCTGCTCCGACCGGAACAATCAGAATTGAGGCGCCAATTCCTGGAAGGTCTTTAGTTGGGATAGAGCTTCCAAACAGGATTCCTGAATTTGTGCCTTTAAAGAAAATGCTTGATTCCGATATTATGAAAAATTCAAAGTCAAAGCTTACTTTGTCGTTGGGGCTTGATGTTTCGGGTAAACCTCTTGTGGCTGATCTTTCCCGCATGCCTCATGTTTTAATTGCTGGCCAAACTGGTTCCGGCAAAAGTGTTTGCATTAATGCGTTTTTGACATCAATGCTGTTTCGTGCATCGCCAAGTGAGGTTAAATTTATATTGGTTGATCCTAAACGTGTGGAGTTAACGATCTATAATGGAATTCCTCACCTTTTATCTCCTGTGATAGTTGATCCTGATAAAGTCGTGTCAGCTCTTCGTTGGATCTTAAGCGAGATGGACAGTCGTTATAAACTGTTTGCTCAGGCGGGTGCAAGAAATATCGAGAGTTACAATGAAATGAGCGGGTTTCAGGCACTTCCGTATATAGTTCTCATTATTGACGAGCTTGCTGATATTATTCTCTTTTCACCAACTGAGGTCGAGGATTCGATAACTAGAATTGCCCAAATGAGCAGGGCAACTGGAATACATATGATTCTTGCTACACAGCGCCCCTCAGTTGATGTGATAACAGGCCTTATTAAAGCAAACGTCCCTTCGCGTATCGCTTTTGCAGTTTCTTCGTTGGTTGATTCCAGAGTAATTCTTGATACTGGGGGCGCAGAAAAATTACTTGGAAGAGGGGATATGCTATTTTTGCCTCCCGAGCAAGCTAAACCAGTCCGGATTCAAGGAGCGTTTCTTTCCGACAAAGAAATAAACTCTCTTATTTCATATTTAAAGGGAAGAGGTGTCAATCCTCAATATACTGAGGAGGTAACCCAGATGCCTAAGTCTTTTATAGCAGGAGGTGCTTTAGGTGATACGGATGAGCTTTTTGAGGATTCGGTGCGTTTGGTTTGTCAATTTGGCAAGGCTTCGGCGTCACTACTTCAAAGAAGATTGTCAGTTGGTTATGCCAGGGCAGCAAGAATTATTGATCAGTTGGAAGCGGCGGGGGTAGTGGGGCCAACGGATGGGACTTCAAAACCCAGGGAACTCTTGATCCGAGATGCAGAGAGCTTTTTAGCTTCTCGAAAAAGTGAGTAGTCAGAAATAATATATGAGAACAATAGGCAAGACATTAAAAGACGCGAGAATCCAAAAAGGAATAGTTCTTACGGATTTGGCGAAGATAACCAAGATTAAAAAAGATTTTTTGGTGGCCCTTGAAAAAGAAGATTGGAGTAAGCTTCCGGAATATCCAGTGGTCGCTGGTTTTGTAAAAACTCTGGGGAATTTTTTTGGACTTGGGGAAAAGCAGGCAATGGCACTTTTACGTCGTGATTATCCGCCTAAAACTTTGTCAGTTAACCCTAAACCTGACGTTGAAAATAAATTCATTTGGAGTCCGAGAAAATCGTTTTTCACTGGGATTATGATCGTATTTGTTTTTGTTGCGGGATACCTCCTTTTCCAATACACGAGGTTTGTTAGTCCACCGGTTCTTCGAGTTTCGGAACCACTTGAAAATTATTCAACTAAGGAAACAGTAGTGAGGGTTATAGGGGTGACAAATCCTTCAAGTGCTGTTAGAGTCAATAATCAACCTGTAACTGTTGACGACAATGGCAATTTTGAGACAGAGCTTGAAGTTCTACCGGGGGAATTTAGAATAATGGTAAAATCTGTTTCCAGATCTGGCAAAGAAACTGTGGTTGAAAGGACTATTAAAGTGGAGGAGTAATGGAAAGTGTGCAGGTAATACTGGTTATAGTTGTGGTTTCGTTAACAATTTTACTTCTTGCTGTCGGTGTAGAGGTGTTTCTTATAATGCTTGATCTAAAGCGAGCGGTCAAAAGACTGAATTCATTACTTGAAGATTCCATTATTGGTGGTGGACTTCTTCGCCCTGAAAAGCTGACGAGCATTCTTGAAATCTTCAAAAGAAAAAAAGTCTCCGACACCCGCTCTAAAGGAGAAAGTTAATCTTTGTACTTTGAATAAGTTTTTAAAAGCTTCTTATCAAAACTTCTAAGTTGGGATTCTGAGTTTAGAACTTCGGCCACTAGTAGAGAATCATAAAAACTTATATTTTCGCTTTTGTATATATTTAGTGCCAAATGCACGAAGGAAGAAGTTGAAATGTTAGACTGTTTTACCAGTGAAATTAAAATGTCACACAGCTCGTTCTTGTTTGCTTTGTAGTGTGTCTCAAGAATATAAACCGTTTCAGCCAGCACAATATTAGCTATGTATATCTTATCTTTTTCAATAATTTTCTTTGCGATTTGTGCCTGGACTTTTATATCTTCGGTTAGAAAGCGTACGATATAGTTTGTGTCCAAGTAGGTAGCCATTTTATACCAAAAATACCTTAATCTGCATTAGAAATAGCATTTTTGGGGATCATAATCTCTTGCGAGAGTTATAAACTCGAGTAAGAGGAGTATATCTATCTGAAAATAGACCTTTATTTATTAAATCGCCCATTTTCTTGGATGAAATCGGCTTAACTTTTGTGTTTTTTAGCGATCCATAGAGTTGATCGATTGATAGAAGTTTTTCAATAACGAATTTACCTCCGACTTTATTAAAAATGATCCTGTCGGAAGGTTTAACGTTTAGCTCTTTCCTTATATTAATCGGAAGAGTAACCTGTCCTTTAACAGTTAAGGTGGATGTTAACATATACTGACATATTACAATAAGTATTACTTTTTGTCAATAGTAATACCTGAAATGAAATTAAAAGAGAGATTGTTTTGGGAGAAAGTTAAAACAGTGTGTTAGAATTCCTATATGAGTAGTGAACCTGGAGTCGGAGAGTTTTCTCTAACTGTTGACACGAAATTCAGGTTTAAGAATGGTGAACCATTAGAAACTAAATCAGGACCTCTTTCGAATTTATTTGCTGAAATTACACAAAGAGCTCTTGAAGTTTTAGAAGTAAAGTCTGTTGTTTTAGTAGCCGGACCTTCGGGGATAGGTAAAACAGAGTTGTTTTTGGGTAATTTAGGAATAGGTGCTTCTCCAATTGAAGCAGGAGGGATTGCAACAGCATTATCGAGAAAAGGAGTTACTTGGTGGTACGAAAATTTGCAAACGAGAGATGAATATCTTCAATGCGCTGCGTTTGGTAGACCTGTGGATAGTGAAGGTGAAGAGATAATTAGAAATATTAGACGAGCACAAATTTTACTTTTGGACGAAGGTGGATTGTTGGCAGTTAGTGAGGAGCTGTCGGCTGCGGTTGTAAAATTTGTTGGTGATGGTAAAAAGTTTGTTATTGTAGGTGGAAGTACGGCGTCTTCAAGTGAACAACTGGATGCTATGAGTCAATCATTGGTTGGAGTTGGATTGGAGATTGGTGAGGATCAAAGAATTAAACTTGTTCCGAACCTTTTGACTCCCAGTCAGGCTGAAGAATTACTGATGGCCAGGGGAGGAAGAATGAATCAAGAAGCCGCTCGAGCAATAGTGCAAAGGTATGGGGAGTTGGGAGTGCCATTAATGTTTAGAACTGTATGGTATGCACAATATCTGTTACCGGACATGTCTATACAGCACGCAGTAAAACTTATTGACAAATATAGTCTACTTGAAGTGGTTAGACACGTAGAAAAGATTTAAATTTAAAGCTATAATTGCTTCACAATGACTTCAAACGAAGTTCGGAAAAAATATATTGATTTTTTTGTAAAAAGGGGGCATGTAGAGATTCCACCAGCGCCCTTGGTTTTGGAAAATGATCCAACCACACTTTTCACCTCAAGTGGTATGCAACCATTGGTCCCGTATCTTATGGGCGAGCCTCATCCAAAAGGGAAAAGATTAGTAAATTCCCAACCTTCGATTCGAGTGCAGGATATTGAAGAAGTCGGTGACAATCGGCACATGACATTTTTCGAGATGTTAGGTAATTGGAGCTTGGGTGATTATTTCAAAGCCGAGCAATTGCCTTGGATCTGGGAATTTTTAACCAAAGAATTAGTTCTTCCCAAAGATCGGCTTTGGGTGAGCATCTTTGAGGGGTCAAAGGAAGTTCCGCGCGACGAAGAATCTGCGAATATCTGGAAAAAACTTGGTGTTCCAGAGAGTAAGATATTTTATTATCCCGCAGAGAAAAATTGGTGGAGCAGGTCAGGAACACCAGAAGAAATGCCGACAGGCGAAATCGGTGGTCCCGATTCGGAGGTGTTTTATGAATTTGCGCAGGTAAAGCATGATCTGAGATTCGGCGACAAGTGCCACCCAAATTGTGACTGCGGAAGGTTTTTGGAGATAGCTAACTCCGTCTTTATTCAATACAGAAAAGGTAAAGATGGAAAGCTTGAGGATTTGCCCCAAAAAAATGTTGATTTTGGCGGAGGGTTGGAGAGAATAGTTACTGCAGTTAATAATGATCCGGACAATTTTAATATCGATCTGTTTCAAGGTTTTATCAAAGAGGTTGAGAAGGTAAGTGATATACCCTATGGTAAAAATCCCGGCGGTGACAGAAGCTATAGAATTGTAGCAGATCACCTACGAGCTTCAGTGATGTTAATATCAAGTGGTGTTTTACCGTCAAACAAAGGTCAGGGATACGTTTTAAGAAGGTTAGTTAGAAGATGTGTTTTTCACATTTCAAAAATAAAGGGATCTACAAAGCTGCCAGTGATTCGAAATTTAGATAAGTTTGAATACCCCTTGAAGCTGAAAAGCTGGTCAGAGATATCAAGTGTTATTGATGACGAAGCAAATAAATTTTCGAAAACAATAGACAGAGGGTTAAGGTTAGTTGGTAAAATAAGTCCGTTTGGTTTGTTCCAGACTTATGGTTTTCCACTTGAATTAATAGAGGAAGCTTTAGCTGAAAAGGGACAAAAAGTTGATAAAAACGTATTCAAAAAAGAATTTGAGAAGCATCAAGAAAGGTCAAGAACCGCCTCGAAAGGGATGTTTAAAGGCGGGCTTGGGGGACATTCGGAAACCGAAATTAAATATCACACGGCGACTCATCTTTTACACCAAGCTCTTCGAAACGTTTTGGGAGAGCACATTCATCAAGCAGGAAGTAATATTACAGCCGAAAGGCTGCGGTTCGATTTTACTCACCCCTCTAAATTGACAGACGAAGAAATAGAAAAAGTTGAGGGTGAAATAAATAAGAAAATAGACGAAAATTTGAAAGTAACTCGGGAAAAAATGCCGAAAGAAAAAGCATTAAAAGAAGGTGCTTTGGCCTTTTTTCCGGAAAGATATCCAGATATAACCTCTGTGTATACAATTGGCCCTTTGGATAATTCGTACAGCAAAGAACTATGTGGTGGGCCGCATGTCGCCTACACCAGGGAGTTGGGTCGTGTTAAGATAGAGAGGCAAGAATCTGTTGCTCAAGGGGTGCGCCGGATTTATGCAGTATTAGAATAAAAACCTGTCCATGACTTTGATTAAGTTTGGTTTAGATAGTAAAAACCAAGAGTATTATTGGACCCTGATCATTGAAGAGGGCTGGGTTCAAAGTGCCATTTGGAAAATAAACGAGGAAAAAGAAGAGTCTGTTGTAGTTGCAACAAGCTCTCCAGTGCGATGGGAAAACGATGAAAATCTGATTGAAACCTCGGACACTTCACTTTCGGCAACGATTCAAAATTTGCCTGAAGGCGTACCTGAACCTTCAAAGACTGTATTTGGCGTTCCTTCGTCGTGGGTAACTGAAGGTCAAATTAGCCCGGGATACTTGGAGAAAATAAGGCACATCTGCTCAAAACTGTCGTTGGAACCGACCGGTTTTGTAGTTCTTTCTGAAGCTATAGCGTTTTTAGTTAAGACAAAAGAAGAGTCGTCGTTAAACGCTGTTGTTATAGGTTTGTCAGCGAACCACTTAGAGTTGAGCGTTTTTAAATTCGGTAAACTTGTCGGTAGCACTAAAGTAGCCCGAAGTGTGTCTTTATTTGATGATACGGTAGAAGGCCTTTCAAGATTTGCCGATGGAAGTCCAATACCATCTCGCTTCTTGATTTACGACGGGAAAGAAGGAGAGCTCGATGAAGCTAAAGAGGCACTCGTTTCTGCTGATTGGTTGGATGGCTTACCTGAAAATATCAAATTTGTACACTCTCCAAAGGTAGAAACAATTGATCCTAATGATAAGGTTTTAGCAGTGTCCCTTGCCGGGTCATCCGAAATAGGAAAAGTAAAAAGTGTGGTAATGGGCGCAAAAAGCGAATTTAATGACGAAGAAAAGGATGGTGAAAAAGTAAAAGTTGTGGAAGTTGTAAGTAACATTAAGGAGCCTGAAGATGAAGTAAGTCCAGAGGAATTTGGATTTGTACGGGACGGTGATGTAAGTGCGAATGTAGACGAAGAAAGGATTAAGGTTTTTGAAAAAAATAAGGCCTCGATTGTTTCCAGACTTATCGGTTTAAAAGATTTGCTTTCGTTACCTGGGTTTAAGATCAACGCACCAGGTTCGAGAGGAAAAAAGACTTTGGTTTTTGGTTTTTCTGCATTTTTTGTGATTGTTTTAACCTTTTTGGTTGTTTGGTGGTTTCTTCCCAAAGCTACAGTTAATATATTTATTTCACCCCGCATCTTGCAGGAAAAAGACACGATTTCAGTTGACATAAATGCAGTGAAAAGCGACCTTGATGCAAAAGTTATTCCTGGTAATGTTAAAAAGGTAAATGTAGACGCTAGTAAAACGAAATCAACAACTGGCACAAAGGTGATAGGAGACAAAGCAAAAGGAGTAGTAAAACTTCGAAATGGCACGCCTACAGACGTCAGTTTTTCAGCAGGGACTGTATTGGAAGGGTCCAATGGTCTCAAATTTAGTCTAGATGAATCTGTATCTGTTTCAGCTGCAATTTCCCCTACCTCTCCAGGTAATTCTAGTGTACCAGTAACTGCCGAAGCTATTGGTTCCGAATATAACTTGGCTAAAGATGAGACTTTTAAAGTAAGCAATTATCCTAAAAGCGAAATTGACGCTATTTCCGAATCTGATTTCTCAGGTGGAACCAGCCGTGAGATAGCAGCGGTATCTGAGAAAGATGTCAATATTCTTAAAGAAGAGTTGACAGAAGAGTTGAAAAATGAGGCGGAAGAGAAAATTAAAAGTATCCTTTTGGCTAACGAAATATTTATCGAGGGAGCAGTTACGTCAAATGTTTTAAAGAGCGATTTTAGCAATAAAGTTGGAGACGAAGCTTCTACTTTGGAACTTTCCTTGTCTTTGGAGTTTGGTGGTTTGGTTGTTGATGAATTAGAGTTGGATAACCTTGCCTCAAAACTTCTGGAAGATGAAACCCCACAAGGATTTTTATATAGGAGAGAACAAATAGATAAAACTTTTAAACTCGAAAGTCAAAAAGACAGTATTTATCAAATTACTGTGAGTTTTGTTGCCAATCTATTGCCGGATTTAGATATCGACGATATAACGTCCAAAATTGTCGGGAAAACACCGAGTGTCGCAAGTGAATTTCTTCAAACTATTCCCGGTTTCAAAAGGGCAGAGATACATATAACCCCCAGATTTCCTGGTAAACTTGGTACTTTACCTAAAGTCAAAAATAATATATCTATAGAAGTCTCAGCGGTAAAATAGAAAATGCGTAAAACACTCTCGAGGATTACATCTTTCGTAATGGGTATTGTAGGGATTTTTATTCTAACTTCCACGCTATTTCCTATTCTTTCTTATGAATTTTCCTCGTTGGATTCTTTTTCCAACTACCTGTCACCAGTGCCAGAAAAGGACCTAACCGTAATTGAAAAAAGTGGCGATGACCTGACTCTTGCTAGTAACTGGTTTGAAGGAGGAGCTAAAAAGGAAGATTTTACTAAGTTGGGCAACATTGACTATTATACATTGTCAATTCCCAAGTTTAAAATCGAAAATGCCAAGGTATCGGTTGGAGGAGAGGACTTATCGGAGAATCTCATTCAATACCCAGGCACCGCCTTGCCTGGGAGAATGGGTAATACCGTCATTTTTGGCCATTCTATCTTACCGCAATTTTTCAACCCTAAAAACTATTTGTCGATCTTTTCTCGCTTGCCAGAGTTAAAAAAGAATGACGAGATAGAGATTTATTATGACGGAATATCATATCTTTACAGGGTTGTTGACTTGGTTGAGGTTTACCCAGATGACATTGAAGTACTGGAGCAGCGATGGGGAGATTCTTATTTAAGCCTTGTTACTTGTGTCCCGCCTGGAGATCCCAGAAAGCCAAGAAGGTTAGTGGTTCGGGCAAAAATTGTCCCACCAGGCGAGGAAACTTTAAGCAAAATTTAAATGAAGCTTCTAGGAGTTGACTTTGGACGCAAAAAAATCGGGATTGCCTTTTCAGAGACGAAAATTGCAAAGCCATTGGTTGTCTTGAAAGGCGGCGACTTATTAAAAAAAACAGTGAAAATAATTGAGGAATATTGGCCCGAACTTATTGTTGTTGGAGTGTCCGAAGGCAAGTCTGGAGAATTTGCAAAAGAGTTTGCAAGGAAACTTGAGAAAGCCGTCCAAATTAAGACAGTCTTGGAAGACGAGACTCTGTCGACGTATGAAGCGCAAACACTCTCTCGGGTACAGAATATTAAAAGATCCAGAAGACAAAAAATGGAGGATGCATTTGCTGCAACTCTTGTGCTACAATCTTTTTTAGATCGACATGTTTAAAAATGTGATTGCTCCAATTCAAGCGTGGTTACTGAGCCAAGGGAAATGTGTTGGTTGTGGTACACCTCTTGAGAAAGGAAAGAAAGAGAACCACGCAAGAGGCGAAAAGGTTACTTGTAATAAATGTGGAAGAATTTTTATTCACGACCCCAAGATCAAAAAATACCGCCGAGCACTTCTCGACGAGGTTTGAGTAGGATGAAAAAACCTTTAATTTTTTTTGCTGTTATAATAGTTTTTCTCATAACCCTATATCTTCTCAGTTTTTTTTGGTGGAAGGAGGCGACTCAAGCACCTTCTAATGTTTCCGATAAACAAAGGTTTTTAATTACAAAGGGAAAAAGTGCAGGGGAGATTGCAAAGAAACTTGAGAGTGAGGGGTTTATCAAAAGTGAGCTTGCTTTTAGAATTTATGTGCAATTTAATAATTTAAGCAAAGATATTCCTTCAGGTGAATACGACCTTCCAAAAAATTTGAGTTTAGCCAAAGTGGTGGATACTCTTCTGGAGGGTCCGTCTGAAGTCTGGGTTACTATTCCCGAAGGGCTTCGTCGCGAAGAAATTGTAGAGAAGGTAGTAGCTGCGCTTAACGTGAGCGAAGCTTTTGTGCAATCTTTCAGAGAAGAATTTCTGGAAGAGTCGAAAAATCTAGAAGGCTATCTTTTTCCGGACACTTATCTTTTTCCAAAAGACATAACTGCCTCAAAAGTTATAGCCAGGTTAAATGATACTTTTAAAAAAAAAGCTGGTGATGCAACTTTGGTTGATATAATTCTAGCCTCGCTTATTGAGCGTGAAACTAGAGGTGATGAAGAAAAACCAGTTGTCGCCGGAATAATTTTAAAAAGGCTCAAAGCTGACTGGCCTCTGCAGGTTGACGCTACATTGCAATATGCTGTGGGGACGACAAAAAATTGGTGGCCGGTTTTGACAAAACGCGACTTGGTAATCAGTTCGCCTTACAATTCTTATAATAATCTAGGATTGCCCCCTACCCCCATTGCAAATCCCGGGCTTACTTCAATCAAAGCTGCTCAAAACCCGCAAGATTCGAAGTTTTGGTTTTACCTTCACGATACGTTAGGTCAAATACACTACGCCCAAACACTTAAGGAACACAACGAAAATATTAGAAAATATTTAGAAAAATAAATTTGAGAATGTTTCCCTATTGACAAAGTTGACCGGCCGTATACAATTACTCTCAAGCCTACTGTGATAGGTTGTTCCCGCGTCTTGCATGCGGGCATTTTTAAGTTAAAGAAACCCACGAAATGAGCCGGCAGACAAGAGTTAACTTTGGCAAAGTTGAGAAGAATTTACCTAAATTTGATTTGCCGTTGGTGCAAAGGCAATCTTGGGACTGGTTTTTGACCGAAGGAATTTCTAAAGAGATTGCCGAAGTTTCTCCAATTGACGACTTCACTGGAAAAAACTGGAGGTTAATTTTTTCCAATCACTCTTTAGGTGAACCTATTATTACTCCTCGGGTAGCTCGTGAAAAGGGTCTCACATTTTCTTCGCCGTTTAAAGTAATAGCAACACTTGTTAATAAGCACACAGAAAAGGAAGTATCTCAAGAAGTATTTTTGGGAGACATCCCCCAAATGACCAAATGGGGGACTTTTATTGTCAATGGTATTGAGCGGGCTGTGATAAATCAGGTAGTCAGGTCCCCTGGTGCCTACTTTAGCGGGAATTTGGACGCATCATCGGGAAGAATGCTTTATGTGGCTGAAATAAGACCGCTTCATGGGTCGTGGCTCGAATTTGAAGTAGGAAAAACTGATGTGATCGTGGCAAGGATTGACCGAAGAAAGAGAGTTCCTGCGATGACATTTATGCGAGCCATGGGTGTGTCAACTGATGAAGAAATAAAAAATCTTTTCGCTCAAATTGATACAGATAAGAGTCATCAGTATGTCTTAAAAACATTAGAAAAAGATCCGGCTAAATCCCAAGAAGAAGCTCTAATTGAAATTTACAGAAAAATGAGGCCCGGTGAACCGTCCGTCTTGGAGAACGCGCAGGAATTATTTGAGGGATTGTTTCTTGACCAGAGAAGATACGATTTAGGGAGAGTAGGAAGATATAAGATTAACAAAAAACTTGGGGTAAATGTGGAAAATGTGAAGAATAATTGGGTTTTGATCAAAGAGGATGTAGTCGGTGCGTTGACATATCTGATTGGTTTACAGAATGGGCATGGCAAAGTTGATGATATTGACCACCTTGCAAACAGGAGACTCCGACGAGTAGGGGAGTTAGTCGCAACCCACGCTTTTCGAGTAGGTTTTTTGCGACTTGAGCGCTCGATTAAAGAAAAGATGAGTTTGGTGTCAACAGCTGATAAGCCACTTCCATCGCAACTCATTAACGCCCGTCCTCTAATTGCTGCAATTAATGAGTTTTTCCGATCTAATCAGCTCTCGACTATACTGGACGATACAAATCCTTTAAGCGAAATTGACAATTTGAGGCGTGTTTCGGTCTTGGGACCAGGCGGAATTAATCGTGAACGAGCATCGTTTTCCATCCGCGACGTGAATTCTTCCCAGTATGGAAGAATCGATCCTGTCCGTTCTCCAGAAGGGCCTAATATTGGACTGGTTACTTATTTAGCCTTATATTCGAGAGTCAATGAGTATGGATTTATCGAGTCCCCTTACCGAAAAGTTGCTAAAGTCAAAAGGAGTGGCAAAGAAGTAGCTAAAATAACTGATGAAGTAGTGTATTTTCAAGCAGACGATGAAGAGGAATATAGGATTACACACTGTGGTGTGAATATAGATAAAGACGGGATAATCACTGATGACCGTGTTGCTTTTCGCTATCATGGGCAATTTACAGAAGGAGCCAGTAATTTAGTTGACTATATAGACGTTACACCCCGGCAGGTTTTCGGTACTTCTGCGTCACTAATACCTTTTTTGGCACACGACGAAGGTAATCGTGCCTTAATGGGATCAAACATGCAGTGTCAGGCAGTACCATTAATATCTCCTACAAGCCCCATAGTTGGAACAGGCATGGAGGGTGTCATAGCTAATGCTATGGGGAAGGTCATTAGGGCTCTTTATCCAGGAAAAGTGTCTTATGTTGATGCTGAAAGGATAGAGATGAATTTGTATAAGAAGGTCTTGGAAAAACCTGACGATCAAGAGATAGAAATTGTAGAGAGCGGAAAGAAAGCGATTTATCATATAACAAAGTTTCGAAGAACGTCGCACTCTACTTGTTATAACCAAAAGGTAAGGGTAAATGTTGGAGATAAAGTCAAAACAGGGGACCTTTTGGCTGATGGTCCGGCGATTGATCAGGGAGAACTTTCGTTGGGACAGAATCTTGTAATTGCTTACGCCTCCTTTGAGGGTTACGGATTTGAAGACGCAGTACTTGTGTCAAGTAGACTAGTTAAGGAAGACCTCCTGACCTCAATTCACATTGAGGAATACCAGGCTGATGTTGTTGAAACAAAGCTTGGCCCAGAGGAGTTGACTCGCGATATTCCAAATGTCTCCGAAGCTGAACTTGCTAACCTTGCAGAAGATGGGATAATTGTTGTCGGCGCTGAAGTTAGCCCGAATGACATTTTGGTGGGTAAAATTGCCCCCAAAGGCGAAACGGAACTAACTTCAGAGGAAAGACTACTCCGGGCAATTTTTGGTGAAAAAGCAAGAGAAGTAAGGGATACTTCATTACGAGTCCCTCATGGAGAAAAAGGAATTGTTATCGATGTGTCTATTTTAGACAAAGATAAAGGTGACGAGCTTGGGCCGGGAGTAATTAAATCAGTAATTGTGAAGGTTGCACAAATGAGAAAAGTTACTGTTGGCGACAAGCTTGCAGGCAGGCATGGAAATAAAGGAGTAATAGCTAAAATTATGCCGATTGCCGATATGCCATATTTGCCAGATGGTACTCCTGTTGACATTATTATTTCACCGCTTTCGGTACTAGCCCGTATGAATTTAGGCCAGCTTCTGGAAGCACACTTGGGACTTGCGTTTTCTAAAACAAATCAAAAAGCAAGCCTGCCCGTCTTTGATAGAGTGTCCGAGGATGTTTTAGTCTACGAGCTAAAAAAAGCCAACTTTCCGGTAAGTGGAAAAACGAAGCTGTTCGACGGTCGAACGGGCGAGATGTTTAGAGAGGATACTGTCGTTGGAGTTGGCTATATTATGAAGCTTACGCACATGGTTGAAGACAAGACTCACGCCCGTTCAACCGGTCCTTACTCTTTAGTTACACAACAACCTTTGGGTGGTAAGGCTCAGATGGGAGGGCAGAGGCTTGGAGAGATGGAGGTGTGGGCACTGGAGGCTCACAGAGCCACGTACACACTGCAGGAGATGTTAACCATTAAATCTGATGACATTGTGGGGCGGGCAAGAGCATTTGAGGCTATTGTTAAAGGAGAAACGATTCCTGAAGCGAATGTTCCGGAGAGCTTTAAAGTGTTGGTGCGAGAGCTTAACTCCTTGGGATTAGCTTTGGAGACTATTGGAGCGGTTTTGGTCGATGAAGAGGAAACTAAAAGCAGTGAGGAAAAGCACGAAAAAGGAGTTACTGACGAGAAATTGAATTAGAATATGGCAACACAAAATATGAAACAGACGGATGTGGTTAGCGAGTTAAAAAACTTGTCTGATTTCAAGGCTTTGAGAATTAGACTGGCGTCTTATGAAGATATTAAAAGCTGGAGCCGTGGCGAAGTAACCAAACCTGAAACGATCAATTACAGGACTTTGAAGCCTGAAAAAGACGGTCTTTTTGACGAGAGGATTTTTGGGCCTACTAAAGACTGGGAATGTTATTGTGGAAAGTATAAAAGAATCAGATATAAAGGTGTTATTTGTGACAAGTGTGGCGTTGAAGTGACTCAATCTAGGGTCAGGAGGGAGCGAATGGGGCATATTGCTTTAGCTGCTCCTGTGGCTAATGTATGGTTTTTCAAAGGTGCTCCTTCAAGGATTTCACTTTTACTCGATTTGCCACCGCGCTCTGTCGAACAGGTAATTTATTTCGCGAGATATTTTGTAATTTCTGTAGATGAAGAGAAGAGGAAAAAGGCGGTTTCAGAGGTACAAGAAGCTCTTAAATCAAAGCTCGGGGAGATTAAAGAGCAGTTTAGTGAAAGAAAAGAGTTAGTCGTAAGGGGATCTGAAGCTGAAAAAGAGAAAGTGAAAGTAAAAATAAAAAATAAAGAACATGCACAGTTGGCAATATCTGAAATTGAACTTGATCTTCGTAAGAAAGAGACCAGTCTGTCCGAGGAAGAAAGGCAGACAACCGAGAGAACTACGCAGCTTTTTGAAAGACTTTTGGACCTGGCAAAAAATATTGCCCCCTTCGGATTTTTATCCGAGGACGAGTATGATGAGCTGGAAGTTTACGGTGCAGCCTCTTTTCTGAATGTGAAAATGGGAGCGGAAGCGATTTTCGAAGCAATTCAAAAGATCAACTTGGATGAAGTCTCAGTCAGCCTTAAAAAAGAGATCTTTGAGGTAAAGAATAAAAATAGTAAATATGTAAAGCTTACTAAAAGGTTGAAACTGATCGACGGAGTGAGAAATGCAAGGGTAGACCCTTCATGGATGATTCTCAAGGTCTTGCCAGTTTTACCACCCGATCTTCGGCCAATGGTCCAGTTATCTGGTGGAAGATTTGCCACAAGTGACCTCAATGATTTATACAGGAGAGTCATAAACCGTAATAACAGGCTTAAGCACCTGATGAGCTTGGGTGCACCTGAAATAATTCTTCGGAACGAAAAAAGAATGCTTCAGGAAGCAGTAGATTCTTTGATTGACGCTTCGCAAAGAAAGGCCACGAGGCGTGGCCGCGGAAAGCAAGCTTTAAGATCTCTTTCAGATATGCTTCGAGGAAAGCAGGGAAGATTTCGACAGAACCTTCTTGGTAAGAGGGTTGATTACTCTGGCCGATCCGTAATTGTAGTCGGGCCAGAGCTTAAACTTAATCAATGTGGTTTGCCTAAAGAAATGGCACTTGAAATGTTCAAGCCATTTGTGCTTCACGAGATGATTGTTCGGGGTATTGCACCAAATGTAAAAAGTGCCAAGAATATGATCGAAAGACGCCCGGCTGAGGTGTTTGATATTCTGGAGGAGATAACCCGTGAACACCCGGTTCTTTTAAATCGCGCGCCAACTCTGCATAAACTTGGTATTCAGGCCTTCTATCCTGTGCTTATTGAGGGAAGCGCGATTAGGCTTCATCCGGCTGTCTGCTCGGGTTATAACGCTGACTTTGACGGTGACCAGATGGCTGTGCACGTGCCTTTGTCCGAAAAAGCCATTGAGGAAGCGAAATCATTGATGCTTCCAAAGTTTAATTTATTGCGTCCTGCTGATGGAATGCCAATTACCACTCCCTCCTCTAAGGAAATGGCTTTGGGTGTTTACTATTTTACCAAAGAAGACAATAGAATTGAGCCTTCGAATATTATTTTTTCTGATAGTGATGAGGCAATTGTTGCTTATCAGGCAGGAAAAATCGATCTTAGGCAGAAAATAAGTGTGAGGATAGGAGGTGTAGTTTTAGAGACCACGGTCGGCAGGATTATGTTTAATCAGATTCTGCCAGCAGGTTTTGGATTTGTAAATGAAAGTGTTAGCTCTTCTCATATCAAGGAGATATTTACAAAGGCATTTAACGAGATAGATATCGACTCGTTGGTTAATTTGGTTGATGCTATTAAAGACTTAGGGTTTTCAGGTGGAACTCTTTCTGGTCTTTCTTTTGGAATATTTGATGCGGCTATGCTTGAAGGAAAGAAAGACATAATCGAAACAGCAAACAAGAAGGTTGAAGCTATTGAAGATAACTTCAATCAAGGACTAATTACTGTCGAGGAGAAAAGAAGATTGTCGCATGAAGTTTGGATTGAAACTACTGAGGAGATTGCAGACAAAACATGGGAGAAAATTGATCCAAATGGATCAATAAGATTGGTTATTGACGCAAAAGTAGGGCGAACTTCAAGAGACCAGATAAAGCAAATCTCTGGAATGCGAGGATTAGTCGTTGACCCTTTGGGTAAGATAGTTGACCTTCCTATAAAAAGTAACTTTCGTGAGGGACTTTCTGTGTTTGAGTACGTCACTTCTGGTCGAGGGTCAAGAAAGGGATTAACCGACACCGCAATTAAAACAGCTGACGCTGGGTACCTTACCAGGAGATTGGTTGATGTAGCCCATGATGTTTTGATACGCAAAGTTGATTGCGGTACCAAAGACGGACTTGTAATTGAACGATTAATAAGACCTAACATCTTTACTAAAAGAATTATAGGAAGATTTGCAGCAGATGATGTCAAAGACAAAAAAGGAAATGTAATAGTTAAAAAGAACGAGATTATAAATGAAGAGAAAATAGCTAGAATTGAAAAAGCCCAAGTAGAGTCTCTTCGTATCCGTTCACCTCTGATGTGCGCCACCCGTTATGGGGTATGCACAAAGTGTTATGGGTGGGATTTGTCCAATAGACAGGTAATTGAGGTAGGTGTGCCTGTGGGGGTTGTTGCCGCGCAGTCGATCGGAGAGCCGGGAACTCAGCTTACCCTCAAAACCAAACACTCAGGTGGAGTTGTGGGGGTGGATGTTACTCAAGGTTTACCGAGGGTCGAGGAGCTTTTTGAGTCCCGTGTACCAAAAGTTCTGTCTCCCCTATCTGAAATTCCCGGTAAAGTTACAGTTGTTGAGACAGACGAGGGTTGGGTAGTAAAAGTCTTTTCCGTAAATATTAAACCCAAAGAAGAGAGACAATATCTGATACCCAAAACAAACAAAGTAATAGTTGAAGATGGTCAGTTGATAGACGCAGGTACGCAGATTGCTTCAGGATCTTTGGATATTAAAGAAATACTTACTATTAGAGGTTTAAGAGAAGCCCAGATTTACTTGGTAAACGAGCTTCAAAAGGTGTATGAGTCTCAGGGAATTCCAATAAATGATCGGCATTTTGAGGTGATAGTTAGGAAGATGAGCGATGAGGTAAAAATTGTTACTCCGGGGGATACTATGCTTTTGCCGGGAGAGCTCGTTGAAAAATCGAAATTTGAGGAGGAGAACGAAAAAGTCTTGGCCGCAGGTGGGGAACCTGCAAGTGCACAGCAGGTAATTCTTGGGATAACCAAGAGAGCTTTGTTTACTGAAAGCTGGCTTTCAGCGGCTTCATTCGAGCAGACAACTGATATTTTAACCACTGCTGCTCTTCTCGGCAAAGTAGACAGGCTAATTGGATTAAAGGAAAATGTGATTATTGGAAGGCGTATCCCAGTTGATATTGAGCGTGCTACCTTGCCAGAGATTGTCTTATAAGCTAAAATCGTAAAAATATGCCGACGTTTTCCCAATTAGTTCGAAAAGGAAGAAAAAAAATTGTCAAAAAGACGAGAAGTGCGGCGTTGAAAAAATGGTTCAACGCAAAAGACCGGATTTATGAGGAAGCAGACTCACCTTTTAAACGGGGTGTAGTTTTGGCCGTCCGTACAATGACTCCAAGAAAGCCGAACTCCGCTCTACGTAAAGTCGCTCGTGTTAGGCTTTCAAATAAGCAGGAGGTGACAGCTTACATTCCGGGCGAAGGGCATGAGTTGGCTGAACACGCGATTGTTATGGTTCGGGCTGGAAGAGTCAAAGATTTGGCAGGAGTCAAGTATCAGGTGGTGCGAGGTAAATTCGATATGACTGGTGTTGTAGGGAGAAAGACGTCAAGAAGTAGATATGGAGCCAAAAAAGAAGTGGGAGGTACAAGAGTAGCGCAAGCACCCGCTGCGGTTTAAATAGATATGCCAAGAAGAAAATTAAAGATTAAAAAGGTAATTAATCCTGATCCTGTTTACCAAAATGTATTAGTGGAAAAGATAATTAACCGTT
>Ga0154981_119_pt1 | contig 10796 bp, 13 predicted proteins | sample RifCSPhighO2_01_FD_105949 | JGI IMG/M metagenome (GOLD analysis project Ga0154981, IMG submission 105949) | Candidatus Woesebacteria bacterium RIFCSPHIGHO2_01_FULL_39_23
AAATATTAATAAAACAAGCTCCTTTTTGGATATTTTTAGTTTCTTTAGAATCTTTTCACCAATCATTATTTTAGTTTTTGCCATAATTTAATCAGATCCACAAAACTTTTAATTATTACATTTATATTTGCTCCTGTTTGGCTACCGTGAATTCGGGGATAATGATGCACTCCCACCTCTGCTATTTTAAAACCGCTTTTTTTTGCCTTTGCAAGTAACTCCGGAGAAATCATTCCCCCGCGCGTTGACTCAAGATGAGAAATCTTATCTATAACTTCTTTTTTTACCAACTTGAAGGAGCAATCGACATCATGCACATTTATTCCCAGTAGCAAATTGGAAAGCCACGTCCATCCTAAGCCATTAATTTTGCGGATTAGTGAGTCTTGTCTATTTATCCGAAAGCCGATCACGACATCGTAACCCTTTTTAGCTTTATCAATCAGTTTTATTATTTCCGAAAAATCAAACTGTCCGTCTGCGTCTGTTGTTGCTATCCAGGCGTACTTTGAGTTATAAAAGCCTGATTTTAAAGCTTCGCCATAACCTTTATTTTTCTTATGCGTAACTATCTTTATTCTTCCTTCTTCATTTTTAAGCTCTTGTGCTATGTCTTTAGTCTTATCATTTGATCCGTCGTTCACGATAATTACTTCCCAATTCACGGCAATATTTTTAACCACTTTAATGGCCATTTCCACAGTTTCTTTAAGATTTCTTTCTTCGTTGTAGGCTGGAAAAAACACAGACAAGGAGTCGATTAAGTGTTCACGCATATGATATCATCGTAAGTATATCAAAAAAATATTAACCATATTATTAATTACCCTTGTACCTACCTTGTTGGTCTGGTTACCGTTTTTACTTAGGCTGGAAAACTTCTTGGGAATCCCTTTGAGAAATAACGGTTTGCAAACGGTTGTCTCAAATTACGATGGTCCTCTCTACATTGTAGTCGCAAAAACGCTTTATTCACCAAGTACCATTAAAGAAAACTTTTCTTTCCCTTTGCCGATTGAGTATTATTCAGCTCATTTCCCACTCTTCCCGCTTCTCATACGTCTGGTTTCAAATTTCATGTATGCACCCTATGCTATGCTTTTAATTACAATTATATCGGCGTTTTTAGCTCATTACTTTTTTTTCAAACTTGCACACCTTTACCTTGACGAGAAAAAGTCACTGATACTAACCACAATTTTTTCAATCTTTCCTGCTCGATGGCTAATTGTCAGGTCAGTCGGATCTCCGGAACCATTATTTGTCGCATTTATTCTAGCCTCTGTATATTATTTTAAAAATAAAAAGTATTTGCTTTCGGGTATTTTTGGCGCCGGGTCTCAGTTGACCAAGTCACCCGGCATCTTACTTTTTGTCGCCTTCTTGATAGTTTGGGGAATAGAACTCCTTCAGAAGTTATCCACAGTTAACCAAAACTTTAAATATAAATTATCGCTAAAAGTTTTACCGATTTTTTTGATCCCAGGAGCTTTGCTTTCGGTTTTTTATTTATATAAAGTTACTTTTGGTGACTTCGCTGTGTATTTTAAATCGGGTGATAATATTCACTTGTTCTTTCCGCCTTTTCAGATCTTTAACTACGCATCTCCCTGGGTTGGGACTTTTTGGCTCGAAGAAATCATTTTCATATATGCGTTTTGCCTTTTGGGTGTAATTTATTTAATTAAAGAGAGAGACTTGGTGTTAGGAACATTTGCCGCAGTATTTTTGTCATCTTTGATTTTCGTATCACACAGGGATTTAATCCGCTATGCCCTGCCTGTTGTGCCGTTTATTCTCATATCATTCAGAAAGTTTTTGATTTCGAAAGAATTCAGAATTGTTTTGTTATTTTTAATAGTACCTATTTACCTTTTTAGCTTAGGATTCATTTCCCAAAATGTAATGCCTATCCCTAACTGGTCACCACTACTTTAATTTCTTTACCTAACTTAATGGTAAAGGGTAAGCGCTTGAAGCTATTTTTAGAAAAGCCAAGTTTATTTCGGACTCGGCAAAAACATTAAGTCCCATAAACGTTTTTCTTTCTCTTAAAAGCTTGATCACATCAACAACTCCGGGACGAAACCGCTTATATTCAGCCAGAATCTCTCCCTCACTCATAAATTTAAACTGCTCAAGATAGACTGAATTAAGTTGACCTGAATCTACAACTCTTCTTGGTAACTTAAGATCAAAAATTTCAACATGAACATCGGCAATACCATGAACCAGTAATGGTTCTCCATTTTCATCTGGAACCAGCTCGCGAATTAAAGGGCCTTGGGCGGAAAGCTCTCCTTTTATTGCAAAGTGAGAGAAAACTTCCCTTTGTAAAACGCAGGCAATTCGCTCCCTGGAACTCAGTCTGGGATCGGTAAAAACGGCGGGTGGAGTAAAGTCGCCAATTTTTCTTAAACCTGGAATCTTAGGTGGAGAAAAATCTCTTCCTACTAAAAAAACATCAGGATCATCTTCGGGAAAGATTCTTAAGGTTGTAGCATGCAGTCTGCTCCCTGGCACAAGCATCCTTCTATAAACGTTTCTCAAAAACGAATCAATACGAGGTCGTTCGGTCAAATCAAATTGGGCTAAAAAACTAGCTATAGTTTGATTACCTGATGCAATACCAGAAACAATATCTATCGAGTCAGCAATTCTTCTATGGCTTAATGATCTAGGCTGGCGGACAATCCCTTTACAATCTAATAAATTATTTATTCCAAATGTCGATAACCCATTCAATTGTCTCTTATATTGACTTGCGACTCTCTCACTAGATCCCAACATTAAATACAAAGCAATTGCCCTGTCAATTGGGTCAGGATATGCTGCTAAAATCTCAAGGACTTTTTCCCCCCGTCTGCTTAATTCGAATTCTTGTGGACTCATACCAAAATTACTTTTTCTGGAGTTTATCGATAAATGGAAGTTTCCATGTTTTCCAAATCACGGCATTATACATAAAGTAGTTATACGGCAAAACCATAAACCCTACAACAAAGGCTAATACCAAAAAGTCATATTTCGTGCCGAAGAGTGCGACCCCCAAGGGACCAAACACTGACTGAATAACCAAAGCTCCAGCAGAAGTCGCGTTAAACTGTAGAAATTTAACTGCTGTCTTTTTAAAGCCTCCAATTTTGGCTTCGCGAAAAGTCCAGATATTGTTTAAAGCATAGTTATTGGTTATTGCAAACTCTGTAGAAAAAGCCCAAGCTAAAACTTCCGCGAATCCCAAACTCCTGAAAACTCTCAAAAACACAAAATTGACAATAAAACCGGCAAAGCCAACAAAAGCAAACTTAATAAACCTTTGTTTATCTTTTAGCCCTAAAATTATCGCAACTTTAAAAGTGGCAACCATTTCTTTTGTATTAAACTTTGATTTTTCTTTCACTCGCGGCGCAAACTCCAAGGGAACTTCAACAACTTTTTTCGCGTTTTTAATACATTGGTATAAAAGATCAACCTTATGGGCAAATCTTCCTGGTTCCATTAAATTATCTAAATCTATCTTGTCCAGGACACCTTTCACTTTCGTTAAACGAAAACCTGTAGTCAGATCATGGATTTTTGGCTTAACCAACACAATTCTTATGAATAAATTGCCAAAAAAACTAACAGCTTTTCGGAAAAACGCCCACTCTTGAGGCACGGACCCACCTTTTATATAGCGCGAGCCTATCACATAACTAGCTCCCTTTAAATATGCTTCGACCATAGGCTTAACAAACCTAGGGGGGTGCTGGAAGTCAGCATCCATTTCCATCACAGCATCGGCATTTAATTTTTCCATAGCATATTTGAAGCCACTTATATAAGCCCAGCCCAGCCCAGACTTATCACCTTGTTGGATAATTTGCACGTTTTTTCTGGTTTCCGAAGCTTTCTTAACTATTTCAAATTCCTGATCTTTAGAATGGTTGTCTACAACTAAAAGGTACATATTTGCCTCTATTTTTGGAAACTCGCGGTCCACAAGTTCTTCAATCATTTGGCTTATATTATCTGCTTCATTCCAAGCGGGCATAATAATTACAATTTTCTGCATACCTTATAGATTAACAAAAAATACCGACTAATTTCACTATCCAAAAAGAGTAAGGCTACCAAAAAGAGCAGCTTTTTCCCCAAGGCGCGATATTTTAAATTTTGGAACAGGGAACATTTTAAGTTTGTCTTTAAGCATTGCATGTAACCTGTCGACTTTTTCTGGTTTATTTAAAGCGATTCCGCCGCCGAAAATAATAAGTTTTGTGGGTCTAATTAAAAGCATATTTACGACACCCACTGAAAGTACTGGAAGAATCTCGCTCCACTCGGGTTCAGTAAGGTCAGCGGGGCTTTTACCAAACCTTCTATATATGCCAGCTCCGCCAACCAAATACTCTAATTCCTCTTCTCCCTTTACATATTGGTGCCCCGGTTCAAATGAAAAAACGTAGAGTTTATTATTAAGATGCTTAATTTCAGCTCCTCCCACTCCAGTTCCCCAAATTAAAAAAATAAAGTCCTGGTCTTTGCCTATTCCATACTCTGCTTCACCTAACGAAGCTAAGGTTGTGTCGTTCTCTGCTCGTACACGGCACCCTAATACACTTTCCAAGTCGCTAGTTATCTTTTTTCCATTCCAGTCCATAAGATTAGGGCAAATTAAAATCTCCCTTTTTGCTTCAGTTAGAGTCCCAGGCACCCCAATCCCAACTCCTTTCAAGTCTTCGGTCGCAATTTTTTCTATAGAGTGAAGTATATTTTTTATGTCAAGTTTATAATCGTTATTTATGTCAAATTTCTTGAATTCCAGAAGCTCTGGGTTAACTATATCGGTAAATGAAGCTATTTTTACGTTAGTCCCACCAACATCAATTCCGACGTACATAAGCTAAGTATACCACTGCAAACCCATTTCGCTCTCCCAGAACTCCGTAGATGTCACCGCTTATTTTTTATTGCTTACAGCCCGATGAGCAATAAATGTAATAAGTAGATAAATTATTAAAACATCAAGCACAGCAATAAAGAGTTGGTTAAAATCTCCAGAATTATTTGTTTTCAACTGTGAACTCAATTAACAAATTTGGGTCATTTCTACTGAAAACAGCTTTGTAAGAAACTACTTTTGAATTATTATTAAAAATATGAGGTAACAATTCTTTAACCTCAGAGAATAAACCTTTGGTATTGCGAATTTGACTCAGTGTTAACCAAACAAATTTTCCGTCCTCTGGATTTCCTAATAATGCACCATTTTTATAATTCGCCATCAATATGTAGTTACAGAATTCTCGATTTCCATCAAAAGCTGGCGAGTATCCTATTCCAATAGCCTTGATCTTTATATCTTTTATTTCTAAACCCGTTTCTTCTTTAACCTCACGCTTGGCACATTCGAAAATAGTCTCTCTGAATAATTTATGTCCACCGGGTGCAACCCAAATATTTGGTAATATTTTTTTATTCTGACTTCTGTGCAACATTAAATACTTGTTTCCTTTCTTAACAAAGCATTGAATTGTTGCCGAAATATTTTTCTCTTTCATGTTAAATTTGGCTGGATATCTTAAAAATTTCGCCTAACAGCTGAGCATATCTGAAGTTCCAAGCGGAGCGAGGAATTTGGGCGGAGCATCGAAGGCACATAGCCAGATACGCTCTGTTAAGCGAAGTGTTATAAACACATTTCATACTTTCGTTGCAATAATAATATCTTGATAGCTTAAGAAGTTTCTCCTTTCACACCAAGATCCATAATGAATCGGTTCGTTGATTTTTAGTCCGTGTTTCTCATAAAGACATAAAATGAATGATTCATCATAACAAACCGCATCTTCGGACATATTAGCATTTATTGTACGATATTTTCCCATCTCGTACTTAAAATCTAACGTGCTTTTGTTTGCATTAACAAGTTCTAATGATTCCTTGTTTAATATGAAAAAAGAAATTAAGCATCTTCCACCTGTCTTTAGTACACGTGCAATTTCAGAAAAGTATTTTTCTATGTCTTCAGGTAACATATGAGTAAATACGGATCCTAAGACCACAAAATCAAAGGATTCATTTTCGAATGGAAACCTATATTCTGATGCTTTATATTTTCCCTTTGGATTGTAGCACTTATTGAACACGTCAGCTAACTGAAAATGAAAATTTGGATATCTTGTTGATATCCTCTTTCTGCACCAATCAATCCCCAGTTTAACTATATCAAATCCCTCATACCTGCCGTTTCTATCTAAATATTTAGTCAGCGGAACTGTCTTTCGACCAATGCCGCATCCAACATCCAAGATTTTTTCATTTGGTTTTAACCCACAAAGCTCTCTATAATAACGAAAAAACTCTTCTCCGTTTTTCTTAAAAATTAAGATATCTCGTGGCCCATCAAACATCAACCTCGTAGGAGGAATTAACAGATCTCTCCGACCTAACAGCAAATCGATGATATCCTTTTGAAGGTAAATAATATACTGCACTGTTCGTATGATCCGCCTAGGAATAATTTTTTTTATAACGTTCTTCATAACACCTTTCCTAATACTTCTCCTAATACTTCACTGCTTACAAATAGCATGTCGCCTAACGATTCCGAGTATCTGATCTGTTCCTGGTTGGTCTGAACACTGTTCGAATTCAACTCATCGACCATTGGGGACCACTTCATGGCTTGCTGTAGTTAAAGAATGTTCTCTCTCTGAAGCATAAGACAAGACCGCCTTAATGTCCTTTTTTGCAAGCTCAGGAAAACGGCTCAAGACCTTTTTTAAATCCATGCCTTTATTCTACTAAGAAATAAAAAATAGGGCAAGCTTAAGGCTACTCCAAAAGGCAAATTTGGGTGAATAACACTGCAAGCTGAGTGAACTGCATACACTATGTTATACTATGCGAGGACGAAGTCCGAGAGTGCAACGTGGCCGAGTGACTAACAGGAACGAGGAGTATATTTATCCTTAATTTCTTTTTCAGCCAGTTTTTTATTTCTCTATTTTGTGAACTTAAAGGTTGAGAGGACTAGATTGTAAGTTTTCTCTGAACTCAAAAAAGGGTTATTAGAGGACTTTGATAGAGGCTAGTATTTCTTCAATTGAGCTATCATTGCCACCCGTTGAACTAATTAGAAAAGCTCTGGTGCCGTCAATATCAAGCATACCAACAATAATAGTGGATGAATACTCTACATTGTAAATAACAAGACCTGATTTCCCGTTTATTATATAGTTCTTCTCATAAGTGTCGGGTAAATATTCTATCCCTTGGGTATTCGTGTCAATAAATTTATGTGGAGAGCCGGCATCATAAGGTTCAATTCTAATAGAAAAATTGAAGCAGCACTTTTTAGAGTTTAAACCGATTCTGGAAGGATAAGGAGATGGCTCAAAGAATACCTTTGGGTCGTATCCGATTTCAAATTGCCTCTCTGCATCTTGGAATGTTTCCCACCCACTGGGTAAATTATATGAAAGACTTGTTGTTTTGGTGGGTTTTGGAGTTGGAGTCGATACAGTAGTAGGAGATTGAGATGCTTGGGGTGTAGAAGAGCTTGGTGTCTCAGGTTGTGTAATTTGAACTTTGGAGAACCGTTGTTTTAACTCATAATATTTATAAGCAAACACACCTGTAGTTCCAGTTAATAACGCAACTAGGCCAATTACTAACCATTTAGTCAACTTTTTATTGTTAGTCGGTTGCTGAGAAGTCGATGTTTCAGCTACTGGCGGAGTATTAGTTGGCTGTAGACTAGAAGTCTGTTGATTCGAGTCAGAAGTTAGTTCGTTGGTTTGCATATTAACTTCAATATATCATACTTTTTTATTTACAAAAAAACTGGCTGAAAAATCTAAATAGTAAAATACATTTCGTTTAACGTTTCGGCATATCCGTAGTTTTTGCGACCAATGGAAACAAAAATTAGGATGAGCAAGCGTTAAGAATAAAATTATTTATCGTTTTTTGTATTTTCCTGCTCAATTTTATTTCTTTGCTTACTTTTATATATCCAGAATACAATCATAATAATTAGAAATAGAGTTCCCCACTTCCAATTGCTTAAAACGAAAGAAAAAACTGAGAGTAAAATAAGGATTGAGCTAACTAGTAATTGATGTTTTGCGTTTGTCCGCAATGATTTCGTAGTTTTTATATTGTCGGAGTCAAGAATAGTCTCTTGTGATTCTTTGAAATTTTCGGCTGTAAATAAATCAAGGCCTTCGGTTCTAACACTGACTTCAAACTTAGGATTATAAAATAGACTCCTATCTGACCGCCATATATAGCCGTGTTCAATGATGGTTTTTACTAAAGATTCAACTTCTTCTTTAGATTTACTTTTTAGTCTGGGGTTAAGATGGGCTAATTCTTCGTACGTTGGTTTCATAAGTTAAAAACGATAAATAATTTTATTAAGCTCGCGAATCGGATATACCGTGTTATGTGATGTAGTGTCGCAATTCCTTATATCCAAATATTATCTTTTGCGGTTTGATCGCCTCCAACATCACCAGTGTTTACTGTGCCAGCAGGTTCGACGAGCAATATTTTACATTCCTTTTCGGCGAATGGTTTATGTTCAACACCCTTAGGGACAACAAACAACTCTCCTTCATGCAAAGTTACATTTCCATCTCTGAAATCTATTCGAAGTTCGCCTTCAATTATTAAAAATACCTCATCGGTGTCTTTATGGCCGTGCCATGTAAAATCACCTTCGACGCGAGCTAGCTTAAAATGATAATCGTTCATCTGAGCGATGATCTTAGGCGACCACTGCTCAGAGAACCTGCTGAATTTTTCCTGTATATTTATTATCTGTTTTGTCATAGTAATTATTTTAATAGATTATAAATAAATTTGCGACACTATTTCATATAACGTCAGGATTATGAGAAGTTTGCGGAACGAAGTGAAGCAAATTTGGGAAAATGCCGAGCTGAGGCATTTTCCTCATAATCCTTGTTAAGCGAGGGTGAGCGTAACGCAGTGAAGCGAAAGCGCAGCGTCCCCCGAAGGAGTAAAAATAGCTCTTGGGTGGGAACATAAATAAAGCACACACGTTAAAACAACTTATTGTAAAATTCTTTCCTCTCAAATGAATTAAGAAATTCTACTTTTTTCTTCTCCCAAAAGAAATCATCGTCATTGTGGATAAACCAACCAATACTCATAAAAATAACCATTTTCAAAAGATCGTATAAATGATTCTTCTCAATTTCAGTTAATTTTCTAAATTTTTGGTATTCTTTGAGAAGATCTTTTGCTTGGTTAAAGATGATTTCTTTTTTATGTGGCCATGCCCAAAAATAAACCATATTTGCGATGTCATAAAGCAAGTAAATGTAACTTGCATCATCAAAATCCAAAACTGAACTTACTTTCCCATTTTTGTATAAAAAGTTAGAAGGGTGTGTATCGCAATGGCAAACTCCTTTAGGAAGATTTTTAGGCAATTTCAATTTTTCCAATTCGGCTTTCAGCCAATCTAATCTTTTCTTTGCTTCAGATTTAGATTTGATTTTCTTTGAATTTGAAATTGCCGCTTTCAAAGAAGATTTTGGATCATAAGTATCACGAGCTTCAAAATATTTCGGCTTATATCCAATAGTTATTTTATGGAGTTTGCCAATCGCCTGTGCAATCAGTTTTGGATTTACTTTATTTCTATGTTCTCCCTCCATAAATTCAAAGAGAGCAAATGGTTTATTTTTGTATTTTCCAATAAAATCGCCACGGATATTTCTTATTGGTGCTGGACAAGGATAAGAGTGTTTAGCGAGGTATTGCAAAATATTTATTTCAAACAAAGCATACTTTTCAGGTCTGCTTTCGTAGTATCTGAAAACAAATTTATGTTTTTCAGTTTCGAGCAATAAATTTGTTTGGACAGCACCAAGTTTAAATGGTCTGAATTTCTTAATTCCTCCTAGATCATAATTGGAAAGAATTTTACTGAAATCCTCTTTTGAAAATGTTGTTTTAACTGCCATAATAAATTGATAGGTTTTCTATTCTTTATAAAGTGTGTGCTTCAAATCAAGGGTGGGAAAGAGCTATTTTTATTTCGCTTAACTAGTGTTTATGCGAATATTTGTTCGTATAAACATTATATTTATGCTAAAATAGTATCATGTTGATTGAAAGACTGCAAGAACACTTAAGAGTTTCAGGATATAGCCCAAAAACAATTAAAGCATATACCTTGTGCGTCAGAAAAATCTACACGCATTTTAAAAAGCCCCTGAACGCTGTTTCTGAAAACGAGTTTAAAAAATTTTTGGATATTCTCATAAAAAAAGGTAACTCATCATATACTGTCAATCAATATCATGCCGCTTTCAAAGTGGTTATCACAAAAATTTACAAAAAATCTTTCATCTTTTCTTTTCCCTACGCCAAAAGGCACAAAAAACTTCCGATTGTATTATCGCGAAAAGAGGTTACATTGTTGATTAACTCTATTAAAAACAACAAACACAAAATTCTCATCTCACTTTCATACGGAGCAGGATTGAGAGTAAGCGAGATCGTAAACCTTAAAGCTAAGGATATTGACTCAGACGAATTGACAATTCACATAAAAAGCTCAAAAGGGACGAAAGATAGAATTACCATTATACCTGCAAAGATAAAAACAGATATCCAAAATCTTATTGCAGGCAAAAAAGGCGAAACTCATGTTTTTGAAAGCGAGCGAGGTGGCAAATTATCTGCCAGAACTGCGCAAAAGGTTTTTTCAAACGCTTTGAAAAAAGCAGGAATCAAAAAGCAGGCAACGTTTCATTCACTCCGACACAGTT
>Ga0154981_128_pt1 | contig 10390 bp, 7 predicted proteins | sample RifCSPhighO2_01_FD_105949 | JGI IMG/M metagenome (GOLD analysis project Ga0154981, IMG submission 105949) | Candidatus Woesebacteria bacterium RIFCSPHIGHO2_01_FULL_39_23
TGGATTTATAAAGACCTGCCTGCCGGCAGGCAGGTGCCTTTTAGTGTGGATGTATACGTGCCTCCTGTTATCCCTTATGCCTATGACTATTTATTTGTTTGGTACGGACCTAAAATTGCCGGTTACGAACCATCAAAAGACGTTATCAACCCTCTTTATACTATTTACGAAGTAGATCCGCCACATCCTGAACGCCTTGAAGCTTGGCTTAAAAGGCAGGAAGGAATTGGAGTTGTAGACAGAGAAGAAAAGTTTGGAGGAATAGTCGTTCAGAAAAGGGAAAGGATTTAATGCCTCAGATTGTTTACTTACTTCGTCACGGAGAAGCTACCTCAAATATAGAGAGAGTATGGTCGTTTAAAGGGGGCTTGACTCCTGTTGGTATAAAGCAGGCAAAATATTGGGCAGATTATTTTAAAGATAAAAACTTAGAAGTTATTTACGCGAGTACAATTACACGAGCCTTTGAAACGGCAGGAATTATCTCCAAACAAATAGAAGTTCCGATTCAAAAATGTGATGAAATTGTAGAAGTCAATGGAGGCAAGTTTATGGAAAGAAGTGTTGATATTCCAGAAAAAAGAGACTATGAATTTAAGTTGTTTGAAAGTTGGCAAAAGGGTGAATGGGATAGGTCATACCCAAAAGGTGAATCTTTTAACGGTGTTAAAAATCGACTGGAAAAGTTTATGTCAATATTGGTAACAAACGGAAGTATTTTAGTCGTTAGCCACCAACTGACCATGATGGTTTTTATGCGATCTTTTTGTGTAAACCATCCTGAAGATATTAACGAATATTTATTGAGTTGTGCGGGGGTGGCGAAGTTGGAAAGAACAGGGAATAATAAATTTAAAATATTGGAGTTAAATGTTAAACCGCAAATTAGTTAAAGATCACTTTTGGATTATTGCCATTGCTTCTTTGGGGATTTACTTACGCACTCACGGAGCTATTGAAAATTTTTTGTATTCGCACGATCAGGATCTGCTCGGCTGGTTTGTACGTGACGTGGTTGAAAATAGACACCTTAGACTAATCGGACAAGAGACTTCTCAGCAAGGAGTGTTTGTTGGTCCGCTATTTTACTACCTGATGATCCCGTTTTACTTACTTTTTGGAATGGATCCGCTTGGAGGTTTATTTGGAGTAATTATTATTGCAGCATTTACAATATTTAGTTTATATTTTGTAGTTTCAAAAATTTTTGCTAAAAAATCTGGACTCGTTATCTCATTTCTTTATTCTACTAGTCTGTACTCAATCTTAAATGATAGAGAAGTTGTTCCCACACAGCCAACAGTCTTGTGGAGTGTCTGGTTTTTTTACAGTGTTTGGCTGGTATTAAAGAAAAAAAAGAACGGTTTTTATATAGCGGCTTTTTTACTAGGCATAGCTTGGAATATAAATTTGTCGCTTATTCTTTTTTTGCCAGTGTTTTTATTGAGTTGGTTTTTGTCAAAGAAAAAGCTGGAAATAACAACGTTAACAAGAAGTGTGATTTTGTTTATCGCGGTTTTTTTACCCTTTCTTTTTTTTGAAGCCAGACATGGTTTTAATATGACAAAAGCCGTCTTGTTTAAAACCTCATCTTCCGAAGTCATTGTCCAGGGCAGTGGCGGAGATTTCGAAAGAGTAATTACATTACTATCAAAAAACGTAGCAAATATATTGGGTACGCTTGATTTGAACTTGAACCATTTGTATTGGCTAGCGTTTTTGCTATCAATTTTATTTTATCTCTTTATTAAAAATATCGTTGGCAGGAAAATATTTATATTATTGCTTGTTTGGGTAACGATTCCGGTTATATTTTTTTCCGTCAATCCAATTATATTGTCGGAATATTATCTCAATGGGACTACGTTCATTTGGTTTTTATTAATTGCTTTGTTTATCGGTAATCACAAAAAAATCGGATTTTTATTTTTGATTATTTTTACTGTTATAAATATTTTCCGATATATTAATTTGCCACGTAACAAAAGCGGATACTTGTATAGGAAAAATTTGGTTGGCTATATTAAGAAAGATTCAATTGTTTGGGGTTATCCTTGTATTGCAATCTCCTATATTACAAAACCGGGGTATGATTTTGGTTACAGATATTTTTATTATTTGGAAAGTCTTCACGTAAACAAACCTATTAGTGGTAGTCCTGTTTACACAATTGTTTATCCACTTCGAGGAGATATCGATGTGGACAAAACATTTGGAATTATTGGCTTGATTTATCCCGATTACTCAAAATACACGAAAGAGGGCGTTCTAAAAAGTTGCAGTGGAGAAGATTCAAATCTTACCGACCCAATGTTCGGGTTTACACAATGATCTCACCTTGTCACACTTATTACAGGAGTAGTTTCTCCCTTAGCTGAGATGACAATTCGTCCTGCAGAATCTGCGTATATCGAGTAATTGGTGTCAAAAAGTGTTCCGCCTGATGGGTCATAAGGCATTTGCATGATATATGTCGGTACAACCATGTCTCCATTTTCCCAACCGGCATTGGCTAAATTGAAGCAATTTGGAGAAGTACCTATGCATTTTTGGATTTTTGGGAAATTGCTTGTGGCGTCGTTGTTATCCGTGTCCGGCAACCTTCCGCCATGTTCGGCTGCAAATTGGTAAATAGCATTGGATATTGCATAAAGATCTGCTCTTCGCTTGGTGTCTCTTGCTTGGGCGAACTGTTTTGTAGGGTTTATAGTACCTAGTAGCCCTCCAATGTTGTCAAAGTAACTCCCGAGATCTTTTTCGATTACTTTCCAAATATCGTACCAGTCTACAAAATCACTAGGTTTGTCGATTTTAGATACTTTACCAAAATCACTGAATCGGATATTTATAACCCTCACTAGAGGTAAAGATTGGTTATTTCGCAACTCTTTTTCAAGCTGTGCCCGGAGATATTCGTCAGTTAGTGCCCCATAAAAAGTACTTGATGACTCTTCCACTGCGTTTAGGTCAGGCAAACTTATATCGACAGAGAATAGGTTACCTGTTTTTTTGTCGACTAAGATCTCAAGTAAATTCTGATTCCAGTTAAGAGAGTCAACTGCATCTTTAATTTCTTTTGCATATAGCTTCGAAAGATCGTTTCTTATAGAATTGCCTATTTCATCGATAAATTCTGACAATTTCGACTTGTCAAAACCGGCGACAATTTTGTAAACGTCAATGCCATTTTGCTCAAAGTTTTTATCGAATGATTTAATGATGATTGTCTCCTTGAATTTTGTGGCAAGTTTAGTTATATCTTTTTCCTGAATTAGATTTTGATATCTCTCTTTCAGAAGTTTTGTGGCTTCGCTTGACTCTCCTGTGTCTTTGAAAAGTACCCATTTTTCCTCAAGCAATATCGGTCGGATTACCTTATATGTTTCACTTTTCCCTATTTCTGGAATTTCAAGTAACACTTGGTTTTCGAATTCAGTGAATCCGCTGTAAAAGGGTTTTAAATAGACTTCGTCTTTATTAAATACAAGGTCCAATAAAATTGTTTTCTCCGGAGAGTCGGGTGTTGTTGTAACAAAATCAAACTTTAGTTTAGAGTAAGACTCTTGGCTTTTTATGAAGCTTCCCGAAAGTTTAAGTCTTCCAAGATCATCAAGTCCAAATAGTTGTGCCTCAAAACTGAATGAATCACTTTTGGTAAGTTTATTGATAGAATCATAAATCACTTGTTTCGGATCTTTGAAAATTAAGCTTGGGAAAAATACTAATATAAAAACCATTGCCGAAACTAAGGCCAGTACTATACATAGGATAATAAGGACTTTTCTACGGCTGTGAAGATTTTGAGGCACAAGGCTACTTATTACATGTGTTTCGTCCATGCTGTTTTATTATAATACATAAAACATAAATCGAGAAAAATCGCTATACCAAACATACTTTAATTTGCCTCCTAGAATAGTATGTTTGGGGATCATACCCAATCTGCCCCAAGGCAGATCTTTCTTACGAGAGTTGCAAACTCAAGTAAGATGGGAATATATTACTTCAAAATTTGATACAATTTAATTCGTGATAAAGCCATATTTGTCTGTTATTATTCCATGCTACAACGAAGTCCAAAATTTGAAGCGTGGAGTATTAAAGAGTTTAAAGACTTACTTATCCAAACAAAAGTTTACTTGGGAAGTAATTATCTCCGATGACGGAAGCACAGATGAAAGCGTAGAGTTAATTGAAAAACAGTTACCGAGTTTAAATGGTTTCCAACTATTGAAGAACCCTCACGGGGGTAAGCCGTCAGCTTTGTTTTACGGCATCAAGAAGGCTTCAGGAGAACTTGTTTTATTTACCGATATGGATCAATCTACTCCGATCGAGGAGTTGGATAAATTACTTGTATTTGCCGGAAGTAATTATGGAGCAATAATCGGCTCAAGGGGACTGATGCGCAAGAACTTTCCGTTATACAGAAGGATCGGATCGATAGTTTTTGTAGCTATCCGTAAGGCTTTTATTTTAGCTGAAATTTCAGATACGCAATGTGGATTTAAATTATTCAAAAAAGACGTGATTGCTAAGTCCTTTCCAAAATTGCAATTCTTTCAAAAAAATAAGAGGCTTTCCGGCTGGCAAGTAACCTCATATGATGTAGAGTTACTGCATATTATTAAAAAGATGGGGTATTCGATTAAAGAAGTGGTGGTCGTGTGGGAGGACCGCGACGTTAGTAAAAATAAAGGCGGAGGTCTGGTTCGCTATGTTCGTGAATCGTTGGAAATGCTATGGCAGATTACAAAGGTTAAATTTAACGACATTAGAGGAAAATATTAAGTTTGAGTCAGAGATGAAAAAAGCAATAGTTTTTTTATTTTTTATACTTGCACTTGGACTTATTCTTAGATTGGTAAATCTTACTATCCTTCCGGTTTTTGCCGATGAGGCGATATATATACGCTGGTCTCAAATAATGGCCAATGAGCCTACCTTAAGATTTTTGCCAATGTCTGACGGAAAGCAGCCATTATTTATGTGGATTTTGATGTTTGTTATTAATCGATTTTCAGATCCCCTTTTCGCGGGAAGATTAATCTCTGTTTTTACAGGAATCGGTACGTTAATGGGGCTTTTTGCTGTTACTTTTCTGTTGTTCAAGTCCAGACTTGCTGCGTTAGTTTCATCGTTTATTTGGGCAATTTCACCATACGCATTGTTTTTTGACCGCATTGCTTTAGTTGACTCCATGCTTACTATGTTTGGAATATGGACGTTTTTCTTTGCAGTTAAAACTTCAAAGACGTTAAGGCTAGATTATGCGATGTTTACGGGTTTCGCGCTTGGTGGGGCAATGCTTACGAAATCCCCCGCATTGTTTTTTTTGATTTTATTGCCGTTAACTTGGCATCTGTCAAAATGGCCAACTAGAACCAGAAGTCGGATAATTCATTTTATTAAACTGTCTTTTATTTTTCTTTTTCCGGTTCTTATTTCTCAAGTGATGTATAACATATTGAGATTAGGCCCAAATTTTCATTTGATAAATTCACGAAATTTAGATTACGTTTATCCAGTTTCTCACATTTTTGAAAACTGGAGGGATCCGCTTATTTCCCATTTGGGAATGTTTTGGGACTGGTTGGTTAAGCTTGGGCCCTGGCCTTTGGTTATATTGGCTTTGGCTGGTATTGCTACCAGGATTAATAAATATAAAAAAGAACTATTTGTTGTATGGTGTATATTTTTAGTGCCTGTTTTAATTCAGTCGGAATACGCTAAAGTGTTTGCGTCGCGCTATACTTTTTTCTCTATGCCATTCCTTGCTATCCTTGGCGGCAAGGCATTTGTTTGGTCGAGGAAAACTTCGGGTTTGGCAAAAAAGAGTGTTGTTTTAACTGGTATGCTATTTGTAATTCTGTCGCTTGTTTCCGATTTTGATTTATTGACCAATCCTGCTAAAGCTAATTTGCCGGAAAGCGAAAGAAATGGCTATTTAGAAGAATGGACTTCTGGTATAGGTATAAAAGAGGTAGCGGGGTATATAAAAACAGAAACTGCGGAAAATCCCGGTAAGTCAATAGTGGTTGGAACAGAAGGTTATTTCGGGACACTTCCTGATGGGCTACAAATGTATTTGCAAGGAGTTCCGAATGTCACTGTAATCGGGGTGGGCATAGACTTAAAGGAAGTCCCAAGTTCACTTACGGATTCTCTAAAGGCGGGGAATAAAACATATCTGGTGATCAATAAAAGCAGATTACTAATGGACGCAGAGAGTAATGGTCTGATGCTTATATCCGCATATCCGAAAGAGCCAAGAACTCTGGGTACGTGGCACTTTAATCTTAAAGGCCCTCAAGAAGTTTTGTATTTATTTAAAGTGACAGACGGCACTTCGACTTGATATCATCAATAAATGAAATTGTTTAAAAGATTTGTTTCTTCCCGGGATTTTTGGCCATTGGTGGCTGTCTTATTTTTTGGAATCTTGGCAAGCAGACACCTGTTTACTCCTGGCTACTTCAACATGCATGACGATTTGCAAGTAATGAGAACTCTCGAGATGGAAAAGTGTTTCAAGGATTTTCAGGTTCCCTGCCGTTGGGTGCCGGACATGGGATACGGCTTCGGTTTTCCGCTTTTTAATTTTTACCCGCCACTGCCTTATTTATATGGAATGTTGTTTCGTTTAATTGGGTTTTCTTTTGTCGGAACCGTAAAACTCGTTTTTGCATCTACATTTATTTTCTCAGGGGTAACTATGTATTTTCTCGCAAGTAAGTTTTTCAAAAGATTTGGTGGAGTATTGTCTGCAATTTTTTACATTTGGGCGCCTTACCACGCTGTTGATGTTTATGTTAGAGGGGCAATGAACGAAGCTTGGGCTTTAGTTTTTTTCCCGGCAATTTTTTATTTTTCTTATAAACTGATTACTGACCATCGACCACTGAACACTGACATTGTACTTCTTTCTCTTTCTTGGGCAGGGCTCTTTCTATCTCACAATTTAATGGTTATGATCTTCACCCCATTTTTTGCTCTTTGGTGTTTACTTTGGATTGTAAAAAGGTACAAAAATAACAGTATTAAATTTTGTCTGGAAGCCTTCAAATCGTTGGTTTTAAGTGGTGTAATTGCTTTTGGTCTGGCAGCATTTTTTACTTTACCTGCTTTACTTGAAAATAAGTACACCCAGATCGAAGGTCAGCTTGTTGGGTATTATGACTACACAGCCCATTTTGTAAGTTTACGCCAACTTCTGATATCTCGTTTTTGGGGGTATGGCCCGTCGGTTTGGGTGGATGCGGAAGATCGGATGTCCTTTCAAATCGGACATCTTCACTGGATTATCTCGATTATCATTGGGCTTTTTCTGATAAAACGAATTATAAAGGCTTTAAAGTCAAAGAACTATTTACTGATATCAGATCACTGGTTTCTAACAGTAATTTTATTACTGCTTTTTGGCTGGTTTGCTGCATTTATGACGCATCTAAAGTCCATTTTTATTTACCAGGCGATTCCTCAACTTAAATATATTCAATTTTCATGGAGATTTTTGACAATCGTTATTTTTGCCTTCTCGCTTGCAATCGGAGTCTTGCCAATCTTGTTGAGAAGAAAAATTGGTAATTGGTTTGTTAGTTTATTGGTAATTGGTTTGTTAATACTAAACTGGTCTTACTTTAAACCTGAGTATGGTAAAAACGGCCCTTTAACCGATAAAGAAAAGTTTTCTGGGGCAGCTTGGGAGCTCCAACAGACTGCTGGGATTTATGATTATCTCACCAAGGACGCAAAAACTGCCCCAAAGTCACCGAAAAAAATGGATGGAGAGATTATTGAAGGGAAGGGTCTTGTCTATACGGAAAATCATCCAGAGCGTACCAATTGGCTCTCGTTTTTCGCCGACATTAGAAGCGAATCGGCGAAGCTGCGGATTAATGTTATGAATTTTCCTGACTGGAAAGTTTTGGTAGATGGGAAAGAAGTTAAAGAATATGTTGATAAGTCTGAAGAATGGGGAAGAATTTATATTGACGTTTCTCAGGGCGAGCACTTTATATATGCAAGGCTTGAAAATACCCCGATTCGTAGTATTGCCAACGGAATATCGCTTATCTTCTGGATCGGTTTACTGTCATATCCACTAGTCAAAAAATTTCGCCGACCATAATCGGTGGTTCTTTATAACCTTTACCTGTTGTGCCTCTTAAAATAAAGTAATCTCTATCGATGCTCCAAGCGATGTGTCTTGGGTCAACTAATAACCCTGGTCGCTTTTGCCCCGATGGTATAGACGAAAAAAAACATTATTTCTCATTGCCTGGGCGATACTTTTAGCTGTTGCCGGGGATTCGGTTTTGGTTAACAGCTGGCCAAACTCGATAGCTAGTTGATAATTTCTGACAGCCTGGTAAGAGCCCTCGTTAGTAATGAGTTGTGTTAAACAATAGCCTCCGAATTTCCAAACAGAGTTCTCGCCAATCATTAAAAAATCAGCGATAAAGTGATAACTTCCGCGACCTATATCGCCAGATCTCAAAAATATTCCCGATACACCGTCTCTTGTAAGTTTATCCACTACTGGATCAAGGTCGGCTTTTGGATCATCAGTGGTGTCTACCTCAAGATCTATCATGGGTAAAGTGAATTGAGCTTGCGTGGGAACCTGATGAATACAAGTAATTTGTATTTCGCTTCCGAAACCGCAAGAAGATGGACCACCAAGTTTTTTCACCGCTTCGTCATGCAAACTTTGGAGCCCGGCAAACCAATCTATAGTGCGAGCAAAACCTTTTAGCACAGGCGGATCGATACCATGTGGAACATCTAAATAGGCTTTTATGGGGATTCTTAAATCTGCGTTTGGAAACACTTTACGTAATCCGAGGTCCATGTCGCGAAGTAACATTGCTAAAGTGTCCACGCTATGAGTATGAGGTTCGTTAGGATAAAAGTGTGGGCGAACGGTCCTGCCCTTAAGTTGATCAAGTGAGGTTATTATTAGTGGTATATCACTGACGACTGGTTCAGTAGCTAATCCAAATTCAAATCTACGATCTAACATATTATAGGATTTTATCGTATCTTATATCGCTATGTTGTAATTATCAATATTCTAGATTTTAGTGGTTGTAAAGATTAGAATTTAAAAGTGGCGGAGATTGGTGAACATCTTGATCCGACTAGTGAGATTACACTTGAGGCTGTGAAATCTCGAGTTGTTAAGGGCGTAGTGGCATTAACCGGCCGCACATTAGTTTTAAATCTTATTTCTCTTTTTGCCCAGGGACTCTTGTGGGCATTTTTGGATCCAAGTCAGTTTGGGGTATTTTTAGTCGTGTCCGCCACAATCAATTTTTTGAGTTATTTTGCAGACATTGGGCTTGGTGCAGCTTTAATTCAAAGAAAAGAAAAGCCGCGAGATGTTGATTTTAAAACAGTTTTTTTAGTTCAGGAGACTTTAGTTATCACAATCGTAATTTTTGTATTTTTGATGGGCCCGATACTCGCCCGTACGCACAATTTAACTAATGAGGGAATAATGCTTCTGTATGCATTAAATTTCTCATTCTTTTTGGCGTCACTGAAAAACATTCCCTCGATTATTTTGGAAAGGAAACTTGAATTTGGTAAATTTGTAATCCCGCAAGTGGTTGAACAGGTGGTTTATAATGTCGTGGTTGTTTTTTTTGCATGGCGGGGAATGGGGATAACAAGCTTTACTTATGCAGTTTTGACCCGTGGCGTAGTCGGGGTGATAACTATTTACATATTACAACCATGGAAACCGGGAATCGCTTTTTCTAAAGATTCACTTAAAGGTCTTCTTAAGTTTGGAATACCATACCAAATTAATAATTTTCTGGCGACACTAAAAGATGATGGGTTAACAATTGTTCTGGGGGGAATTTTGGGGAATGCTGGCCTCGGGATACTTGGAACTGCGCAAAAACTCGCACAGTACCCACTACGTTTTTTTATGGATAATGTAACCAAAGTTACTTTTCCTGCATTTTCTCGGATGCAGGATGATAAAGTTCAATTGGAAAGAAGTTTGACCCGTTCCATTTTTTTTATATGCGCCTTAGTTTTTCCAAGTCTAGTTGGCCTGTCCGTTTTGTTTCCAGTATTAGTTAACGTCATTCCTCGCTATAGTAAATGGTCTTCAGCCTACATACCGTTTTTACTTATTTGCGTTAATTCGATGTTTGCAGCCGGATCTACTCAACTGACTAATTTGCTTAATTCGGTTGGGAGAATAAAAACAACATTCAAACTGATGATTATGTGGACAGTACTAACTTGGGTTTTGTTGCCATTTTTGTCGAGTAGAATGGGGGTTGGTGGTGCAGCTCTAGGTTACGCAATTGTCGGAATTAGTTCGTTTGTGACTTTTTATCTGGTCAAGAAATTTGTTGACTTTTCTATT
>Ga0154981_108_pt1 | contig 9569 bp, 9 predicted proteins | sample RifCSPhighO2_01_FD_105949 | JGI IMG/M metagenome (GOLD analysis project Ga0154981, IMG submission 105949) | Candidatus Woesebacteria bacterium RIFCSPHIGHO2_01_FULL_39_23
CTGTTGTAGAGCTAAGATGAAAGTTAGAGATCAGATACTCATGAGTTTGTCAGTAGCAACTGGAGTTCCAAAAGAGGAAATTAAGCTTGATTTCCCCGAGAGGGAAGAATTTGGGGATTTTAGTACGAATGTGGCTTTACAAATAAAAAACAAAAAAAATGAAAAGAAGAAAAACCCGAGCGTACTCTCAGAAAATATAATCAAAAAACTTAAGGAAGATAAAGATCTTTCAAAAATTATTTCAAAAATCGAAGCTGCCGGTCCTGGTTTTATCAATTTCTTCCTCTCCGAAGAAGCGCTTTTTGATACATTAGTTAATATTAACAGACAGAAAGATGCATTTGGAAGGTCGGATATTTTGAAAGGTAAGAAAATTATGTTTGAGTTCGGTCAACCAAATACCCATAAGCTCCCGCACATAGGACACCTTTTTTCTTATATTTACGGTGGAAGCATGACGAACATTTTGGAATCTGTTGGCGCCAAGTTACGCAGGGTAAATTACCAAGGGGATATCGGTCCTCATGTTGCAAAATGTCTGTGGGCCTACGAGAAGGAAAGACCTGTAGTACCGAAAACATTAGAAGAAAAAGTTAAACTTCTGCAAAAGATGTACCAGATAGGTTCGGAGTCTTATGACGATAAAGAAGACGTTAAAAAAGAAATACTTGAAGTAAATAAAAAAATATATGGGAAGGATAAAGTTTTGTTTAGACTCTGGCGAGAAACACGAGAGTGGAATATAAAGTATTACAAAGAATTTGAAAAAAGATTGGGGATTTATTACGACAGATACTACTTTGAAAGCGAGGTTGAAACAGAGGGTAAACGAATAGTTGAGGAAAACGAAGGAAAAGTTTTTGAAAGAAGCGAAGGGGCCTTAATTTTTAAAGGGAGCAAATACGGACTTCATGACAGGGTGTTTGTGACAAAATACGGGACTCCAACATATGAGGCAAAAGATATGTACCTTCAGACTTTAAAGATAGAAGAATGGCCTATGGATGTTTTAGTAATAACAACAGCTCATGAGCAAAACGAGTATTTTAGGGTTGTTTTTGCTGCTCTTGAGAAGTTAGGAATAACCCGAGGTGTCAAACTAAAACATATTGGGTTTGGCATGGTGAATTTAAAAAGTGGCAAAATGAGCTCAAGAACGGGGCGTATTATAAGTGCAATTGATCTTGTTAATATGGTTAACAAAAAAGTGAGCCACCTTAATAAAGACAAAAACGTTGCCGAGCTAGTTGGTATGGGGGCGATTAAATATTCTTTCCTAAAAAACAATCATCTTCAAGATACGAAGTTTGATGTAGACGAGAGTATCGCATCTGAGGGCAACTCCGGGCCGTATTTGCAATACACATACGCTCGTACACAAAGTGTCTTGCGCAAAGCCAAATTGAAGAACTTAAAAACTAAAAAACTAAAAAATAAATTAAAAATTAACAACGAAGAAGAAAAACTTCTGAGAAGTTTTGTCCATTTTCCCGAAGTCATCGAAACGGTAGCCTTAACTTACTCACCCAACTTACTGTGTAACTATCTTTACAACTTAGCCCAGAAGTTTAATTTGTTTTACAACATGCATCGTATTTTAAATGTTTCCGAACCCAAACTTGAATTTAGACTTAGACTAACCACCGCTACTGGTCAGATTATCAAAAATAGCCTATTTTTATTAGGAATTGCGGCTCCTGAAAAGATGTAGAGTCCTCGGTTGTTTATTTCCTGGTACTTGATGCAATATGTTAAACTTTAACATAATTATTTATGAGCGAAAGATTGGAATGTGGAAAACTCCGGAAACGCGAAATGGATGTATTGGATCAAATGATTGGTGGCAAAATGACTAATGACGATATTGCCCAAGAACTAGGTATTTCTGCGGGGACAGTGGCGGCTCATATAACCCGCATAACCGCCTTGATTGAGGAATATGCTGGAGATCGACCCCGATCGAAGCAGGCGATACTCTATTTGTTGAAAACACGAGTAGGTGATAGAATTATTCCCGATGATGATTGGGCAGATCATTAACTTTTCCGAAGTTCTACTGCGAAGGATCCTCCAACCAAGATCTTATGTCTTTTTCTGAAACTACTATTAGATTCCCTCTCCCGGTATTTGTTTTTAACCTTTCAAGCAGACCATCCGGTATTTCTAACATAAATTTATCCGGAGTAATAGTTTTTACAATTCAAGTAGAATACTGGGGGACAAAAAAAGAGATCTTTAGGCTTTCTTTAACAGAAACAACAGGGCGGGTAATTAAAAATGGCCTATTTTTATTAGGAATTGCAGCTCCGGAGAAGATGTGAGCTAAAAAAGAAGAAGATTGGCGATTGTAAAATATATAACTAAACTCAAAATATCCTGAATGACTGTTGCAAACGGGCCAGTGCCAATTGCCGGATCTTTTTTAAAATGTGAAAGTGCTGTTGGAATTAATGTTCCGACTACAGCTGATGAGAGTACTCCCGCAAACATTGAAAGTCCAATAATTGGCGCGATGCTTCCTTCCTTGAGCCATAAAAAGGCAAAGGCGGTTATAGAAATTGAGAGAACAAAACCCATAATAAGCACCACTCGTAATTCTTTAAATAAGAATCGCTTGATATCTACTTTTTCGAAGCTCAAGGACCGGACAAGTATGGTTTGGGTTTGTGCTCCGACGGCGGCGTTGATATAAACGATTACAGGGATAAAAAAAGCTAAAGACAGTTCTTTTTCCAAGGTATGATCAAATAAGCTGACTACTTTTGTAGCAAAAATCCCGCCCAAGAGTCCTAAAATTAACCATGGTAATCGCTGGATTACCATCTTTTGGGAAGAAATTTTGGCAGTGTCAAATTCCGCTTCGTTCGCCATAATTCCGGAAAATCTCATTAGATCTTCGATGTGCTCCTCGTGAAGAATCTTGAGAGTTTGGCCGGCGTCAATTATCCCTAAAAAGACTCCCTGCTGGTCGATAACAGGAATAGTTTCGGCGCCGCGTTTAATTGCAAGCCGAGCAACATGATACTGGTGAGAATGGTCTGTTATTGCTTCAAATTTTCTACTCATAATTTCCTCGAGTCTTGCATCGGGTTTTGAATTGACCAATTTGTTAAAGTCGATAATGCCAATCAGCTTTTTATCGGAATTAACCACAAATATATTTTCACTGTTTGGCCAATCCTTACGGTCTTCGCGTATTGTTTTCAAAACGTGCGAAACCTTTTCTCTTCTTCCAAAATACAAATTAGTCTTCACTATGTGCTGTCCTATGGAGTGGATTTTATATTTGGGGTTTTGGAGCATAATCAGAAACATTTTACATCTTTTATTAGACAAACTAAAGTATTTTGGGTATAAAATACAAAGACACTAAATAAATGAAATATCAGGTAACTAAACTTGCCAATGGCTTGAGGGTGATGACAATCCCGGTTCCCGGGGTGGAGTCAGCAACTGTTGCAGTTTGGGTAGGGTCCGGTAGCAGAAACGACCCGAGAAATTTATCCGGTATAAGTCATTTTTTGGAACACATGGCTTTTAAGGGAACCAAAAAGCGTAAAACTGCGAGAGAGATTACAGAGTTAATCGACGAAATTGGAGGGGAGTTTAATGCCTCGACCTCAAAGGAATGGATCAATTTTTACATAAAGGCCAGAAAACAAAGTCTAGAGCTTTTGTTTGATGTTTTGTCTGACTTAGTTTTGAACCCGATTTTTAACGAGAAGGAGTTGGAAAAAGAAAAAGGTGTAATTCTTGAGGAAATTTCACTTCACAAAGACAATCCATATATCAAGATCGGGGATTTTTTTGAAAATACAATTTTTGAAGGACATTCTCTTGAAAAAGATATTACAGGAAATCGCAAAAGTGTCAAAAAGTTCAAAAGAGCTGATCTACTACGATATGTTAAAGAGCACTTTTATGCGAGTGGAATGCTAATCAGCGTTGCAGGGGGTATTAGAACTAGTGAATCGGAAGTTTTAGCTAAAAAATATTTTGGTGAACTTCCTGCTCGGAGAGTGGAAACAAAGATAGACAAGTTTAAAGTCCGTCAAGAAAGCCCCCGAGTCAGGCTCCTTAAGAAAAAAAGCGACCAAGCACATGTAAGTTTTGGATATTACTCCAAAGGAAGAGGAAGTAAACTTAAGTTTACTGAAGCGGTGCTTTTGGCAATTTTAGGGCGAGGAGCAAGCAGTCGTCTTTACTACGAAATACGCGAAAAAAGAGCACTTGCGTATGCCATAGGGTCTTCTGTCGAGCGATATATTGATATTGGTTATTTTGAAACATATATGGGAGTAGATCCTAAAAGGATTGATGAGGCATTAAAAATACTCCAAGACCAAATTTATGGACTTAGTAGCGAGGTTTACCCTATTAGTCAAAAGGAGTTAAAGAAGGCAAAAGAGTACATAAAAGGTCGACTTGCCTTGTCGTTGGAAGACACAAAAGATGTGAATTACTTTATGAGTGAAGGTTATTTGTTTGGAATAAAACCTGAAACTCCTGAAGAGGTTTATAAGAAAATCGATGGAGTAACAGTAGCTCAAGTGCTAAAGATAGCTAAAAATATTTTTGACCCAAAACGTGCAAATCTTGCCATAATTGGACCTTTCAAAGACGAGAATCGATTTGATAAGCTGCTAGCATGAGTATAGACTTCTTGGGGAGTAAGATTATGAGAGGAAACGAATTTCCTATAATCGGGACAAGAGTAAAAGGACTAAATAAAAAATTTGATTTATCCGATCCTCGGTCACGCAGTCTCTATTTCAGGTCAAAAGTAGGTACCCAAATAGATTTAATCAAAAAATATTTAGATAATAATACTTTTATTGGCTATTTTGTTGGCAAGAAAAATTCCGGAAAGGGTACGTATTCAGGCCTTCTAACTGAAATTTTTGGAAAAGATAAAATTGAGCTTTTTTCGGTAGGCGATATGATAAGGCGGGTTTATGAAAACTGGAAGGATTTTTCAAAGTCCGAGCGTTTCGAAAAACTAAAATCTCTTTACCGTGGTTATATTTCTTTTGACGAAGCGGTTGATGCTCTCTTAGGCCGCTCAACTAAAAAACTTTTACCAACAGAGTTTATTTTAGCAATGGTAAAACTTCATATATCGGAATTACCTCGAAAGTCGATTTTAATAGATGGTTTGCCGCGCGGAATGGATCAAGTGTCCTACTCATTATATTTTCGTGATGTAATTAATTACCGCGACGACCCTGATTTTTTCATTTTGATAGACATTCCAACTGCCGTTATTTCAGAACGTATAAAACATAGGGTTATTTGTCCTATTTGCCACACGTCGAGAAATAAAAAGCTTTTGATTACAAGTAAAATTGAACAAGACAAAAAGAGTAAGGGTTATTATTTGGTTTGCGACAATCCTACTTGTGAGAATGTTCGTATGGTTCCCAAAGAAGGCGACGAGCTTGGAATTGAGCCTATTAAGGCTCGTCTTCAAAAAGATGAGGAGACAATCAAATTGATTTTGTCACTGCATGGTGTCCCAAGGATTCTACTTAGAAATTCTATTCCAGTTAGCCAGGCGAAGGTTAATTTTGATGGGTATGAATTGACTCCTGAATATGGCTTTCAAATGGACCACATATCGGGAAAGGTAAAAGTGATAGAGAAGCCTTGGACTTTTAAAGATGATAATGATGTTCTTAGTCACAGCTTACTTGCCCCGCCTGTTGTGGTGAGTTTTATCAAACAGCTCCCAGAAGTGTTGGGATTATAAGTCGGAATTACTGGACGATTTGAGGAACACCCGCTACAAGATTAATTCTTTCGACTCGCTAGAAAAATTCTTCCCGAAATATGCATTTTCTAATATAATACACATTCAATGTCACTAGTGGATATTGAACGATCTGGATTTAGAAATTCGATAGTTGATTTGACAAAGACAAGTCCCCTGGGACTAAGTGAACTTTGTGATTTTTTGTTTACCAGTGCCGTATACCCCTCTGAAAGTTTAGCCGCAGTTAGAGAAATGGATGAACAATTTATTGCAGAATTCTGGAATGATACGGTACGTAGATATGGCAGGTTAAGTTCGAGAGAGAATTCTTCTAGTGCACTGGCATTATTGTATTTTTACTCTAGAGACTATGTTGGGCCGGTAAGAAGTCTTTTCTCTTTAAGTCTGGCTGAAGAATTCCAAACTCAAGGCGCTGGAATACATTTTTTAGCAAGAGACGGACTCCCAGAATATATGGCAGCAAAAGTATACAGAGACTCTGGGATTGAATATCCGCCTTTTAACTATGTTCCAATTAGTGTTAGGTTAATGAGACAATCACTTCAGGACACGTCGGCAGATCTTGTCAAGACATACTTAAATGGTTACGGGTTCTCTGATCAATCTACACATGTGCTGGTTGATATAGGATTCACTGGTGAGATCCCGGATTTGCTGACTAAACTATATCCGGGTAAGAATTTTATAGTTAGATTTCTTATTTCAAAAGGCGATGGAGTCATTAATAAAGCAAGACCTGTAATGGCCAGTGCTAGGGGATTCCTATATGATCCTAGCCATAACGATCCTATTTGGGAACGCTTGTTGGAAAACGTGCGTGTTATACGAGGTTTAGAAGATACCTGGGGCGGAGTCCTTTCCAGTGCTACCCAGTTATCTAGAAGTGATAATGGGGGTGTATCTGTGAATAGTCATGAATACCCTGACTCATACGATGTCGCTAGAAGAAGGATTGCCATGTGGGGTATTAGAGATTCAGCAAATATTTTTGTCGAGGCTCTAAGAAACGGACAAACAGTCGAAACCTTATTAGGCTTTAAAGATACATACTTCAAAAAATTACAGGAACTTCTATTGAATTATAGTAAAACCAACATCCAGTTTGGTCTTTTTGTACCTCACGAACCCACAAATTGATATTTTGCAAATCTACTTATTGTGGGTTACGAAAGTTGGCATAAATTTCTTAAAGTATCAGTGATTTAGTTTACATGGTAGAGCTTCGGAAAATCTTCAATTAAGGGAATACTCGCAAAAAAGCTTGTCCTGAGTAGGGTCGAAGGGTTAGAACTGAATTTCGCAAAGGTTGACTCGCCACGCTCGCATGTTGGTGCGGTGGGTCCTTCGACAAACTCAGTGTAGAAGTTACTAATTAGTATACTCAACTGAAACAACCTCAATGATTCCTACAGTATTGTACTTGCTATCCTGACTTGGGGTAAAGGTTCCTGTTATAACAACTTTCTGCCCTGGTTCTATTTTCCCTGGAATGACATCTTGTTGATTAAGTCCTTGCAAGCCATAATACATACCATCTTTACCCTGTAGCCCAACAGCACATTCTAACGTTTGACCTCCGCTTGTATCCCTATATGGTAGACAATCAATTTGACCCTCAATTTTTATTTGTCTCACATCAACGGATTCAGTATCCACAATGTTAATATAGTCAACGAGAATATAATCATCGCATTCGCACATGAACGCTTGGCAGAAGTTTTCTTGAGTAGGATATTTACCAACAACTTCAACCCTCTTTCCTATGTATTTTTGGTCAGAAAGCATCTTTGTTCCGTCAGATTGATTTGGAAGGCGTAGTTGTAACATTTGAGTCTGATTGACTAAATATGTCCCTTCGTCGGCAACCAAATATAACCCGTTTGGACAGTAGTTTATTACTTCACCACGTTGTGCTCCAGTTATAACAGTTCCCACAAACGAAACTTTACCAACTGGTTTTGTCGGAGGAATTGTAGAATAGGGAGTGGGTTTAATGTTACTAGTTGTTTTTAGACTTAACAAATTAACACCCACCATCAAAAAGAACAGAAAACCAAACAATAGCGTTGAAATCATCCAGTAGTTTATTCTTGGATTATTCTGAATATTCGTTGATTGGCTTTCAGGATTTTGCCTGACCTTCTGGGTGTTTGGATCACCTACGTTTATTTGTTTTTTCATACATATATTTAAGAAAAGTGTATCATGATTAGAGTGTCTCCATCTAACCTTTCGGTTTTTCCCGAAGTGTCGAGATTTACGAAAAAGTTAGAACCGAATTTCGCAACTGTTAGCTCGGCCACCTGCGGCGGCCTCGCTTCCGTTATTTTTTGCGCACGCGATTTTTGCTCGGCTTCGCCGGGCATTTACTATTCCAGTTTCAAGTTAATCGAACTCAAAAGTTCTTTAAATTTGTCTATCTCTTTCGTTACATTTGAAAAGGATTCGTCATAGAAAAATCTAACAACCAAAATATCATTATCATTCAAAAGTAAATAATAGGCTTCATGTATATGCTCTGGCTTGCCACCTTCATAATTACATGCTGGATAAGAGGTTGATAAAACAGTTTTATATCTTAATGTGGTAATTTCTTTTGCTTTATCTGCGGCGTAATACGGGCCACATTCTTCACTCGATCTTGCTTTGGCTATTTCAGGAAATCGCTCATTTATAGCATTATAGAAATCTACCTCAGAAATACTTTTCCATTTTTCACCAAGAAGTTTTTCTGCTGAAGTGACGTACAAATAACTATAGACTCTTCCTTCGTCAACAGGAGAAGAGTAAGCTTGTATATTGCTTTTGTCGATATATTTTTTATTCTCTAAAAAAACACAGTATTCTAAATTGCAATCATCGTATATTTCAAACCCTCTTCCTGTAGGTTCAATACTTTTAGTATATAATTCCTTAGTCCAACCATTGGGTAATATAAAGATACTTGAGAGTTCACTTGCAGTATAGACTACATTCTGTTTACTTATTGTAGGGGGTGTTGTTGGAAGTAGTACCTCGTTGTTTTGATCGGCTTCTCTGGTCTGGTTTAAAATATTAAAAGCTAGCAGTCCAATAAATAGGAAAGCAAAGATAAATGTAGAAATCATCCAGTAGTTTATTCTTGGATTATTCTGAATATTCGTTGATTGACGATCAGTTTTTTGGCCGGTTTGTTGGGTATTTTGTTTCCCAATGTTAATTTGTTTTTCCAGATGTATTTCTACAAAAAAGTATAGCATACTTTCAGGTTTTAAGTATTACTCACTACTTAAATTGCAAGAAGAAATTACCGAAGTTGAGGAGAGTGGCTCGACTTGGCTTGAACTTCTTTGCGGGCGACCCCTACGTTCCTCAGGGTAAAGGCGCATGGAGTGCCACCACCGACCCTTTCTCTCTTTTGGTCGGGGATGGCGGATTCGAACCGCCGACCTCAGCGTCCCGAACGCTGCGCGCTACCAGCTGCGCTAATCCCCGTTAAACACCCGCCTTAAATGGGGTTTAATGAATAAATTATATCAGGAAGTGCTTGACATTTGTTGTTTGTAAAGGCTAACCGTTTAAATTAATTTTTACACGAATGTCTATTTTGGAATTCGGATCGTTCATCCACACCACGCGAGGTGTAATTTTGTAAAATCTATAAAATGTTCTTTTATTTATCAGCTCTTTTAAGAAAAACTTGATCATTCCGGGCTTTATCTTTCCATATGGGTATTTGCGCTTAAAATATATTTTTGTAGCTTCAATTGCGTTTCTTAAAGTTACTTCTTCTGAAACACCTTCAATTTGAAGACCG
>Ga0154981_115_pt2 | contig 9526 bp, 8 predicted proteins | sample RifCSPhighO2_01_FD_105949 | JGI IMG/M metagenome (GOLD analysis project Ga0154981, IMG submission 105949) | Candidatus Woesebacteria bacterium RIFCSPHIGHO2_01_FULL_39_23
AAATCTAGTCAGATTCTGGTTGATGGGGGACCAAATAACCAGGTAATGAACTGTCTCGCGAAGTTTATGCCTTTTTGGGATAGGGAAATTGAGATAGTAGTAATGTCCCATCCTCAAACTGACCATTACGCTGGTCTAATTGATGTTTTTGGACGTTATAAAGTAAATTACTTTTTAGCTCCAAGTGTAGATAATAGCACTCAAGGGTATAAAGTGCTAAAAGATTTGATATACTCCTCTCAGGTACAAATTGTTAATCCCATTGACGGTATGGATATAAGGTTAGGTGAGATACGGTTAGACATACTCAATCCCTCACGCCAACTTTTATCCTCGAACTTACCTGCCGAAGCTTCGGCTAAAAAGGGTGTGCTTGGCGCATTTACAACCAAGCGTGACTTGAATGATTTTTCAATCGTCTTTAATCTAAGTTTCGCTGACTTCGACGCGATTCTAACAGGAGATATTGGACCGGTTATAGAAAAAGATATCTTGGATTCTGGAAGAATTCATGACATTGAATATATCAAAGTACCTCATCATGGAAGCCGGAACGGTTTGATCAAAGATTTTTTGGACGCGACTTCACCGGAAATAGCTGTGATTTCTGTTGGCAAAAATAATAGGTATGGACATCCGCACGAGGAGATATTGAAGTTACTAAGCGAACAGGGTACCAAATTACTGAGAACTGACGAGGTTGGAGATGTTGAGATTGTAACAGATGGCAAAGATTGGTGGGTTAATTAAAATTTTAGGGCTTACTTTTTGATCAGTGTCTGGTTCTTTCCTTCATGAATTTAAAAAATGAGGAATAAGCAGGTCTAGGTAAACTTACGAGGACCTTTAACCTTTCGGGTGGTTGTTTTACCAGTTGCTGGGTCGAAAAATGTATATTCCGCTTCTGGTTGGGGTGGAGAAGTTGTTTTGCGGAATTTCTGATCCCCAGGAGGTACGGATTTAGTTGTCAGTTTACCCTTTTGTCTTCTGGCAGCATTGTCGTTAACTGCATCTTGTACAGCCAATAATTTATGAGCTAATTCTTTTGCGCTTGCAAGATCAGGATCTTCGGGATTTGTCTGCGAATAATTTCTTACTGCAGACAGTAAGATTGACAAATAACCCCTTAATGTGACTTTTTCTGTTTTGGGACCTCTCAAATATGTTATATATACAGCCATTTCAGGTTTGGTTAGGCCGTGTTTTTTTATTACGGTCGGATGTGTTTCTACAACTTGTCTAATTAGTTCCGGGTCCGCCTCGGGAAGATTAGGAATACCATCGTGTCTAAGTTCATTCACTTTGATCAGAAAATCCGCGGATTTAGCCAGTATCGTTGCTCCTACACCACTTGTCTTTTCGGCCATTGCTCTAAGAGTGGCTGGTTCGGTAGACAAAACCTGATCAGGACGGAGAAAAAAGGGGATTTCTGCAGGATATTCAACTTCTTCCGGACTTGGCATTTTAATCGTAATTTCTGACTAAGTATATAATATCATTCTGTGCTTTTCCGAGGGGTGATACTTCTTTCGTCTTTAATTTATTTTTTAGTTAAATTATTTTGTTCCCGACGCTGCCGTCGGGATGACGAAGGTGATTTCTCACCCCCCGGAAGGAGAGAGAGGCAGTTGCCTCCCTCTCCTTTATTCCTGAAAGTTCTCCTTTCTTAGTCAACGGGCGGCTCGGGCTTCCAGCCGAACTGGATCCAGTCCCAGTCGCCTTCCTCAGGTGGTACTACCACCCCACCCGAATTGGAGTGGATAAACTTGAATTCCACCCCTGCGGAATTCGGGTCGACCTGGAAGTCGACCCAAATGAAGCCGTACGGCGTAATCTCGCCGACTTCACCCCACCCGCCCGGGTACGGTTTCCAGCGGTCGGCTGGGCCGACTGCGTACTGCACGGGGGGGAGGTCGTGGCTGGGGTAGAGCCAACCCCACTCAGTGATGTTACAATTCGAACGGATCTCAGCCCAGTACCAATTGGGCATGCCACTGTGCGGCGAAACCTCCACAGTAGGGGGTGGACAGAACGTGCGGGCGTTCTTGGCGATTGACACCAAGTAAGTCAGAAAGTTGACCTTCACGATGACTTCGTCTGGTGTACTGGCCAGCCCGAACTCGTCGGTGACGATAAGACTGAAGGTCAACACGCTGCCGCTCCCCGGACCGGTGAAAGTCGGCCGACTAACCACCTCACTGCTGAGGACGACTGGGATACCGCCGGTCTGCTGCCAGTCGTAGCCAATGATCTCGTGTCCATCGGGATCGGTGCTGAGTGACCCGTCCAAGTGGACAGTTGATCCTGGCTGGACAAGCTGGTCCTCGCCCGCCACCGCGATCGGTGCGGTATTCGTCACAGTGATCTGCGTCGTGTTTGTTACTGAGCCGATATCGCTAGTGGAGGTAACGACCACCGTGAACGCGCCGACCTCACTGGTCCTGTAGGTAATCGGGTTGCCGGACCCAATCAATGTACCTCCGACAGACCACGACATGCCGCTGGAATTCTTCTGGGACCCAGTCAACGTAATTACCGTGCCGACTGTGACTTCCTGGCCGGGGTCGATCTGGATCTGGGGGCAGTACTGGATGTTGGTCGAGGTGATAATATTCCCGGAGTCGACCTCATGATACTCCATGTTGGCATCCATCCATTTCAACTGCCAGCCGGTGGGCAACTGCCACCAGCCTATGATCCAGTAAAACTGACCGTCCGCTGACCAGTTGATGTCGATCCACTGGTCGTCAACGGCGGTATAGCCGTTCGGGAAGTTAGCCCGGCGGACGATGTGCCAGCGGTCGCCGTCTCTGAAGTTACCAACAACTTCCACGTCGACCTGCGCGTCGCCGCAATCGAACCAGCTGTTCAAGCTGATGCGCGGCGGTACAACTGGCGCGGGTGTCGGGGTCGGGCCCGGCGTTGGTGTGGGGGTAGGCGTTGGCGGCATAGTTACATTGGTCAGCACGTGAGCCTCGACCTGAGACTGCTGCTGCTTCGATTTGGCCGCCATCCAGACATCGAATGTGCCCGTATTCTCAAACCAGCCGACCAAACTCACCACCCGAGTCTCGCCATCTTGCAATGTGCCAAACTGGCACCGTACTTCCGGTGGCGCAGCCAGTCGGCACTCGGTCAGGGAAACCCACACCAGAGTGAACCCGGGAGGCAGGATAGTAAACATCTCCACCTTGGAGTTCGTTCCCCTTGACGCCAAGGAAAACGTGTGGGTGACGACTTCTTGTACTGTTGTCGAATTAGGGCCGATCCCGCTGATCTGCAACGATGCCGCGCTGGCATCTCCGGCTGACGTATTGAATCCTACCGACAACGTCTCGTGTTTGACAGTACCTGTGACTTGGTCAGTGGTTGTGCGACTTTGCGCAGCTGGCGCTGCGGTTACGGTCCTACCCGTGAGGGAAAGGACCCCGAAAAGGACGAGGACGGCCAGTCCGAGGACGGCCGCGATGCGCTTGATGTTCATTTTTGTTTTCTCCTTTCAAAGGAAAAAGAAGGACTCCTGGGGGTGCGCACTGCCCCGAAAGCCCTGACTCGTTCCCAGGTCCCCAACTAGGGAGACACTAGGAAAACGTCAATCAAAACACCGGTTTTCCGGTGGAATTTTTGTGAAGCGCGCAAGATTGTTGAATTGTCAAAATTTCTAATTGACCTAATTAATACTCTTTGATATTTATTGTCTTCTTTACAACTTGTAAATATCTTGTTAACGTAAAGGTCTGCCATTGGTTCTTCTGTCCATATTCTTTCGTATATGTCATCCAAAACATTTTGTGATATTTGCAAACGTGAGGTTAAAGAATATTCCCGAGAAGATCCCCTCGTTTATATCAACATTTGTTTCTTTGGTCCCTCTTCTGAAATATGTTTAAACTGTTGGACAGATAAGAAAAACTGGCCACGAATTCATAAAATTAAAAAAGATAAAGAGTAATTTCAACTTCCTTGTGCGCTCCACAAAAGATTTTTTAGGATTTGCTTTCAGGAATGTCAAAGTGCGATCCCACTCAAAGAATTATTTACCTGCAAATAGGTATATTCTAAGAGCAGAGAGATATTCGTCAAAGATGATTGAAGAACATTTCTCTAGCCTTAATATTTATATGTTTTCTTGTGTTTTTCCGAGGGGTGATACTTCTTTCGTCTTTAATTTATTTTTTAGTCAAATTATTTTGTTCCCGACGCTGCCGTCGGGATGACGAAGGTGATTTCTCACCCCCCGGAAGGAGAGAGGGGCTATTGCCTCTCTCTCCCTAATTCCTGAAAGCTAACTAGCCTAAAAGTCCCGCGTGATAAGCGGCAGGTAGTAGCGGCGACCAGCGACCAGGAGTGTCACCCGGGGATCGGGCGGATCGAAGTTCTGGGCCTCGATGATCGCGAGGTTGTCGATTCGCGGGCCGAGCGGGGGCGGGTTGACTATGATCGCAAAGGTGAGTGAGAGAACCTGCCCTGGCTGCAGCACATCCATGGTGACCACGATGGGGTTGCCCACGACCAGAGTGCCGTTTGAAGCGGCGCTCTTTGGCACGTAGATCGTGCCGATAGGGATTGCGTCGCTGATCACCAGGCCCACACCGTCAGCCTCGCCAGTGTTCGTGACCAGCACTGTGTACACGACCCTGTCACCTGGGACAACTATGCCCGGTGTGGGTGTGACAGGTGAGTCACGAAAGATCTGTGCGTCTTTATAGGTGGCCATGTTTACGGTAGGCGTAGCCGTCGCGGTCGGTGTGGCCGTGTCAGTCGGCGTCGGCGTCGGCGTCGAGCTCGGCGTTGGGGTTGCCGTGTTGGTCGGCGTTGGCGTGGGCGTGGGTGTGCTGGTCGACGTTGGCGTAGCCGTCGGCGTCGGCGTAGCCGTGTCGGTCGGGGTGCTCGTCGGTGTTGGAGTGCTCGTGGGGGTCGGGGTGGGAGTCACCGTCGCGGTCGGCGTCGGCGTGGGCGAGTTCTCACGGATCAAAATCGTGTAGTCTACCCGGGCCCCCCACGGGTCTTGGGTCGACCTTGCCCAGCCGTCCCACAGGGCGTACCCGTACCCAACCCCTGTGCCAGTTGTCGAGAAGTATCCGGTCAGCGTAATCCTGACCGTCATTCCACTCCGTACTGTCCCAACCTGGCAGTACAGAGCGTTAAGTTCGTGGATTGCACATCCAGAGCTCATTCCCTGTGCGACGAACTTGTCCAGGGCGCTCTGGAACTGCCCAACCTCGACATGTGTATTTCGACCCACTGCGGTCACGACGTACGTCGCCGTGATCACCTGCCCGACGTAGACTTCGGTCGGGCCATGGGCCGACAGCTCGAGCTGGGCGTCGTCGTCATCCGCCTGCACTGTGTGGGCGGTCACGGTCGCCAGGGCGACCAGCCCAAAAATCGCGGCCAGCCCGAGGGCAGCCGCCAAAAACGACAGCCTGATGCGCTTGTTCATGGTTTTTTCCTCCTAGGAAAAAGAAGGACTCCGGGGACTGCGCAAATCCCTAAAGTCCCGTCACATCTGAGGTTGCCATTGGCAACACGCAGGTGTGTCAATCGATACTAAAACCGGTACAGATACCGGAAAATCTGGAGACAAGAGCTAAATTTTCTTTAAAATTTCTATATATTGGTCTGGAGTTATTTTCAGTGTTCTTAAATTATTTCGAATTATGAAAACCGGTACATCTTTATCTGTAGTAATCACGACTGGTCGATCAAATCCTAACCGATCATAAATTAAATGATCACCTTTTTGTCTTTTAAGTTCACACCCTACATATTCAAGGAACTTTTCAAATTTTTTCCTTTTAATAGGAGCGAGGTAAGGCATCTTAATTCGCGAAGCTTAGTTTAAAGGTTTCAGACTCCTGAGCGATGAGAGTGGGAGGAATCCACTGTTTTTGAATTTTTTGCCACCCTAGCTCAGTTAGAACTTTTTCAAGAGTACCTTTACTCATTAGCTCTTCAAAGAAAATCTCTACAACCTCATTAAAGCGCCTTTTGGCTTGCTCAAAAGATTTTGCTGAAGTTGATAAATCTAGAGAAGGCGAGTAAGCGATAAAAGTCGCGCCTTCTTTAAAGAAAGATACAGGTAGAGAAATCTTTAGCATTAGCTTTTTGTCGGGTTTCATACAAAGATTATATCATAACCTTTTTCATCTCCAAATTTTCCGGTAACTGCCAGTCCGAAGACACATTTGACGTGGTCAGAAAATATTAACCCACCTTCACCGGGTTTCGGCGAGGCGAGAAAAGGAATTATTTTGCTTTCAGGAATGTCAAAGTGCTATACATACAAAAATGGCTCTGGGGTCGCATGTGACTACAGAGCACGATTATTTGTATTCGTATCTTATCATAATCCTATAGTATGATCAATTTATTTAGAAATTGTATATATCTATATATAGCCCATAGTCTAAATACCACATAAAGATTTTGCTTGACGTAAGTTGACTAAAAACTACTCATCCTGACATAAGAAAGAGCAATAGTGACATTAAATTGGGGATAGCAATGATGGGATTTGAAGAATTGCAAATAAGACTAAGAGAGATATATAATAACTAAACCCGTGCGAACATTTTCTTTTCTCTTTTTATAAAACTAATATAAAAACTGGGAAGCATTTTCCCAGAGAGATTTCGAAATGCGCGTTCGCACGGGTTTCCTGTCTGAATAAGTCCGGCCCCCAAGGCCGCATAAAGCGCCTCGGGGGCATCCCTTAACTACCTTACGAGGATTGCTCCTCTTTGTACAATGTAAGTTTCCCGCCGCACAGTCGCCCGGTGATCATGTAAGACACGCCCACTTTCTTTCCGCAGCTTGGGCATGTGGCTTTACCCGAGTAAGTGGGCTCTTTGCAGGAGGTCCACGTATGTTGACACTCGTCACAGGTAAATTCACTCTCCTTCTTGTTGCAGCTGGCGACACTTCCATCGTACAACGCACCGCAGGACTCACACTGGTAGATATCTCGGGACTTGGCGTTCATGATACGCCTCCCTTTTGCAGTCAATCCTTTCAGGATTGCCGAGACGCAGCCTGGAGGGGAGTAAGCTAAATCTCGGCAATCCCGAGGGATTCCCATCTTTGGACTTATTTAGATTTTCAAAGAACTACCTGTAGTTTAGAACAATTTAGGACATCTGCTTGACAAGTTCTGACCGATTTATTATAATAATGACGAAAATAGTTCTTATCCGGACAGTAATATTTAAATTATGATAATTAATACAGCTTTTTCTGATAAGTTCATAATGGACGTTTCAAAACTGATTTTTGAACCAACTGTAAGAGGGGAGTCGGTTTTTTGCAGATTTTTCCCCGGTCACGGACGAAGCGTCCGCTTACAGCAGATTTTTCTGGAAGAAAAGTTCTTGAAATCCGGTTTTGCCGAAAGTTTTAACAAGTTTGTAATTGTCCGAGTTGATGCATCGGACTTTGCTGTTGACCCGCTAGACCATTTTTTTCAATATGTCAGAAGGTCTTTGATAACGGCTTTGCACCAAAAGAAAATTATTACTAAAATTGATCCCCAAAAATTCGAAAGGAGCGAACCGTTGATATTTACAATTGCCGCAATTAATAGGTTATGTTTACTTGCAATACAAAAAGGATACCAGGTTTTGTTTGTAATCGAAGTTGGAAACCATCCGTTGGAAAAAGATCGTGAATTTTATAGCGCTTGGGCGAAGGTTGTTGAGCAGAACTTAGATAAAATCCACACACATATAGATAGCGAAACCAGAACCCCTTTGGACAAAGGTGTGCTTCCGGCAGTACTTATTCAAAGTATAATTGATGTACCCTTACCTGATAGGGAGGAATGTGATCACTACATCAATTATTATCTGAGCTTGTGGAAGATGAAATTGACTATTAGTGACTTCGAAAAAATCTATGAAATATGCGGACACGACACCTGGTTTATCAAAGAGTCACTGCGAATTCTGCATCAAGGAAGTACATCTTCTGAGGTTCTTTATAACCCCAACCTTCTTCTTAAAGCACGCCTTCAATGGGAACTTTATAGCCAAAAAGAGAAAGAAGTAATCGCGGTTACTTTAAAAACCGGCAAAGTTCCAAGAAACCTAGAAGGAATAGCCCTCGATTTGGAGTCTGTCAATTTCTGGGATTCGAAAAGAAGAATTCCAAGGATTATCGAGCAAGTCATAATTCAGGAGGAAGCGGTTGGGGAGTTAAGTGTTGAGCCGAAAGGACAAAGACTATACTTAGGTTCGGTCGATTTGTCACAGAAACTTACACCTTTGGAGCATAAAATTTTGACGCGTCTGTACGAACAGAAAAACCGGGTTGTCAAAAGGGAGGAAGTTGCAAAGATAATTTGGGGAAAGGATGAGGATGATAGGTATTCGGACTGGGCGATTGACAAAACCATTTCAAGACTGAGGCAAAAACTAGACCTTTACACCAATCTTTACAGGATAATTACCAAAAAGAAATCAGGCTTCATGCTGGAGGCGTAATTTGAGATAATATTCGTTATACCCAAAATACTTTAGTTTGCATTAAAAATATTATTTTGGGGGATTATAATCTCTTGCGAGAGTTGTAAACTCGAGTGAGAGGAGTATATGTCTGAGACCGGTAGTGATTTTCCGCCACATAGGGTTGTAATTCTGGCTGCTGGAAAGGGGACAAGGATGAAGCCTCCTGGCACATCGGAGCAGGAACTTGATCCCAAAGTACTTATTCCTTTTTTGGAGGGAAATTTGATTGGAAGTGTCCTTGAAGCAATAGATCTGTCGATAATAAAGTCGACTCCTGTAATTGTTGTAGGTTTTAAGGCCGATCAGGTTATGGATACACTGGGGAGGGATAGATATAATTTTGTCCGCCAGGAGAAGCAACTTGGTACCGGTCACGCTGTAGCTTCGGCCGTTGAGGCGGTTAGAGATTCTGTGTTTACATTAGTTCTTTATGGGGATATGCCTTTAATTGATGCGGCTACTATCAATAGAATTATCGAAGCGCACATGGACAGATTACCTGCGATAACCATGGCAACTGTAACTGTCCCAAATTTTGAAGACGAATATGCTGGGTTTAATGATTTTGGAAGGGTAATTAGAGATAACGCTGGAAATGTGGTTGATATTGTCGAGAGAAAAAACGCGACACCAGAACAACTTGGAATTAAAACCGTCAACCCGAGCATTTTTTGCTTCGATACAGCCTGGCTTATTGAAAATGTAGGTGGACTTACAGATGAAAACAAGCAGGGTGAATTTTTATTGACCGACATGGTTAAACTGGCAGCTAGTCAGGGAAAAACTGTTTCGGTGGTTGATATCGCACCTGAGGTAACTTTTGGTGTAAATACTCCTGAACAGCTTACACATGCCCAAGCTGTAGCCAAAAGCAGTACAGCCTAAAATCGGCAAATTTATTCAAGTCTTTCAGTGCCTTTTCTTGCAGCCTGGCCTTCAAGATATTTGTTGCATTGCGCTGCAAAGGCCTCTAAACTATCAGCCCTGACTCCTAATAGAAATTCGACTTCATCATGAGTAAA
>Ga0154981_103_pt1 | contig 9466 bp, 6 predicted proteins | sample RifCSPhighO2_01_FD_105949 | JGI IMG/M metagenome (GOLD analysis project Ga0154981, IMG submission 105949) | Candidatus Woesebacteria bacterium RIFCSPHIGHO2_01_FULL_39_23
TTCTACTACAATCCTCAAAGTATTGTAAAACTTCTGGATCTGGCTGGCTTGCATGTCGTGGAGTTCTCGTTTCCTACTCGAGCGGTTCTAAACTTTAGCCTGAGTCTTCGAAAGTTATTGATAAAAAGAGTTGGAACTTTTGCTGCAAGTGTACTATTTATTTTTTCATTACCACTTTCTTTATTAGAAGCTCTCTTAGCATCACTTACTGGTAGATCAGAAGTTGTAAGAGTTGTTGCTTCAAAAAAATTATCATGAAGAAAGTTTTAACACATTCGAAATTCCACTTAGGAGTGATTGTTTCTCTTTGTGCAATTTTGGTCTGGATATGGTTTAGGGACGGGTTTATGGTTGGTTCGGGTGAATCCGGGCTTCCATTTCATAATTTTGAAAGACTAATACCTAGAACCTTTCATCAGTGGAGTGATGCGTTACTTGGGTCCCTCTCAAATACTGTCAGTATCATTTTCTTGGGTGCGATCGGGCTAATTTCTCGTGCTGGTATATCCTCGGTGTTTATTCAAGCAATGTTTTATTTTTTTATTTTGGCCGTGGGTGCAGTCTCAGTGTATAAATTGGCCTATCTCGTAAGCGAGGACAAATTTGCCTCATTTTTCTCATCTGTCTTTTATCTTTTTAATCCCTTTACCATGGTAACCGTCATAAATAGGCTTCAATATACTTTCATGTTTTTTTATGCGCTTTACCCCCTATCTTTCTATCTATTCGTAAAAGGGATTATCGCAAGAAAGTATGTATACGCTTTTTTGGTAGTGGTAGCAAGTGTAGCCTTTTCTTTAAGTTTTGCCTCTTTCCCCTTTCTCATTTTGTGGTTTATCACGCTGGGTTCTTTTGTATTGTTTAATATTGCCAGAAACTTAAAAAAGAATTTATTTTTTTCTACGAAGTACTTCGGGATTACCCTTATTACCTGGATATTATTTCATGCGTGGTGGTTTTTTCCGACAATGTACTCAACTTTTGCCACACCTTACGCATCTACTGAAGCAGTTACTCAAACAGGAAATATTCAATCGTTTGTTTCAGTTAGTCAAGCTGTGGGTGGGATGCCTTTTGTCCTAAGACTGCTGGATAAGTCTTTTATTTATCAAATAGGGGACTCTTGGGGTATTAACTACTTAAACCCAATCGTTAATATCATTGGATTTATTCCGGGGGTAGTATGTTTGCTTTCAGTATTTAAAAGAAAAAAAAGTTCGCTCTTTAAGTACTTTCTAATATTTTCGCTATTTGCACTGATGTTTTCGAAAGGTGTAAGTGACGCTTTGGGTAATATTACTTTGTTTTTCTTTTCCAATATACGTTTTCTTGAAGTTTTTCGCAATCCATTTGAGAAGGCTGGTTTTGCCTTGATGTTATCATACTCTATTCTTTTTGGTGTCGGGTTGTCAATGATCTCGAAATTTCTTGCCTCCAAAGCTTTTCTCCTAAAGTACACATTAGTAATTTTAGTCTCGTTAGTTTTGTTTTTTTACTATGTATTACCAATGTGGAACGGAAGGGTTTTTGGTGGTAAGGAAAGCAGGATAAATAGTTATGTACAAGTACCTTCTTTTTATAAAGATGCAGACAATTGGCTTAAAACACTTGGGGAAGGATTTAGAGTCGTTGCGCTTCCCATAGACGGGGAAGGGATGACATATTCCTGGGATCGTCCTTTTAATGGAGTAGAGCTTTCAAGCGAATTGTTTTCCACTCCTTTTATATCTTTTGCTACTTCTGTACCATACCTTGAACCTATCACTAGTACACTTGAACCTGTTCTTTTTCAAAATACGGAGGCTTTTCCAAGTGTACTTGGGACATTAGGTTCGAAATATTTTTTGCTAAGGCGGGACATTAATTATCCACGTCGTGCTATGCGTGACCCGAGAATAATAGAAGATTATGTTGAAGCTTTAGTCGAAAAAGGAGATCTTACGCTCTCGCGTGAATTTGAAGATTTGCGCTTTTATGAACTTTCAGGTGAGAATTTTGTTCCGTTATTTTCCACACCTCGTAATGTAGTGACAATGCAAAGTAGTAAATATCTATTCTTTGATAAGATAAATACTTATCCTAATAAAGATACTATTGCAATTGTTGACCCGCTGTTGTCCGGAGGAGAAAAATATATTTCAGCCAGGGTACTTCGTCCGACTAGACAGTTTCAACTAAATCCTGGTCGCCAAATAAATGTAGACGAAGCGCGAGCCCAGCTACCAGCTATTCGTTATTTACCAACAGATAGATTTTACCCTCTTATTCTTCTTAAAGAATCCATTGAAAGAATGGCTTTAACCGAAAGTTCAGCAAGACTTCTTTATGATCTTCAAATACTCGGAAAACGTATGATAGAAGTTGACGCTGTAAAAAATGGCAGTCAAGAGACTTTAGAACTGGCAGTAAAGCGTTACAAGGACTTTCTCTTGAAGTTAAGCGACGAAATTATACGCGAGTCGGGTCGAGAGCAGTTTATGAAGGATCTTTTTGTTGAAACGTTCAATAAACATTTTGTTGTACTTTCAAGTGCTCAAAAAGAATTAAGTTTGGAGAACCAGAAAATATTGTTAGCGTTAGAATCCTACATGAGCGGACAATTACAAAACATGGGTTTAAGAAGTTTCTACCCGAGAACGGTTGGTTTATCCGAAGCTTCGAGAATATACCAGTTCCGTGTGGAAAACAAAGGAGATTATGTGATTAATCTCTATGGAATTGACTCTAAGGGCACTTACGAGTACCCGAAAATGTGGGAGATAGCCCTTGATGGAAAACCGTATACTATTGAACCGCAAGTCGACAAGAAATTTCTTAAGATTGGATCTTTTTATTTTGACACTGGAGATCATGAGATTAACATACCAATTCCTGAGCTTCTAAACTTAGTGGACATTCCAACAGAGAAAATAGTAGATGTTTCAACCGATAATCACCCCAGATTTGAAATTAATAATTTTAATCCTTACTCAACCTACAAAATTTCCTTTGATTATTTAATTAAAAAAGGAGATAAATTTGAAGTTATATTAGTTGACGATTTAAATGTTGAGAAAGAGAACGAAGAAAGACAAATAATAAATTCCACAATCTCAATAGATGGTTATAACTACTATTGGAAACGCTATGAAACAACTGTAAGCCCAAACCGCGGATCTTCCCGGGCGTGGGTTGAATTTGACGCCGAGAAATTTGATTTTTGCCCGCGTTCAAATTTTTTCTTGACTTATAAATGTGACGATGTTACTTACAGGAGTAGGTTCGAAAAGCCTGTCGAAGTCGAAGTTAAAAACTTACGAGTTGAGCGACTATTTCTTGATAGCCTGATTCTTGTAAATGAAGAGTTAGCTGCGAAAGAAATAGTGCCTCCGCAAATTTCTTTTAAAAAATATAACCCAACTTATTATGAAATAAAGGTCAGTAATGCTACAACCCCATACTTTCTTTCATTTAGGCAGCTGTTTCACCCCTCCTGGAAAATCAAAATTAACGAAAATGGAGAGATGGAAACCGTACCCCCGCACGTCTTGGTCGACGGGTTTGCAAACGGTTGGTATTTGGATAAATTGGGAAGCTATACGCTTATTGTTGAGTTTCAAGACGAAAAAATTCTTATAATTGGAAGAATTATTTCTCTGGTCTCAGTGGTCTCATTTTTAGGTCTCGGAGTATTTAGTTATGCTAAAAAGACTTATTTCACGAAGTAAAGCTCCCGCCATCTACTTTTTGTGGGTAATTGGGGGTGTTTTTCTGGTCTTTATTTTGTTTTTCAAGCTATATTTGCTGTTTGTAAGCTCAAGTGCACCCGTCTTGCCCTATTTTTATATGGTTATTTTGTACCTGATGCTTATTGCAATATATCAGTTTAAGATAAGTGCAAAAATTTTCTATAAGTTTGCTCTTTTTTCCTTCCTATTTGGGGTCATTACGTTTATTATTTTTATTGAATTTTCAAAGCTTGCTTTTAATATCATGTTTTTGTTATTAGTAACTGCTATGGTAAAAGAAGTAATTACTTTGGATTTTGTGAAAAGAGTTAAAATTAGAGAATTTGTGTGGCTTGGTGTTTTCCTATTTCTATTAGTGGGTTCCTCGTATTTTTATTGGACTAACCGTCCCAATGTAGCAGGAAAGCTTATAGAAATTGCCGTGCTTTTTGTCTTAGTGCGTTTAGTTGTCTATTTTTGGCGATTTAGACAACCTGATCATAAATAAAATGATTCGCTGGTATTTTTCTCTAATCTTCATACCTTTGTTTTTTTGGACTATCTTTCTTCCAGGAGTACATATCGGGCATGATTTCCCTTATGTTTATCCTGAAGCACTTAAAGAAAACATTACGATTCCGCAAGTCTGGTCGACAGAGGGTTCGGAGGGGATGGGATATTATTCTGTCGATACTCTTTGGTCCTGGCCAATCGATGTTGTTACCGGCTTACTTTCTTTTGTTAGACTTCCATTTTGGGCAATCACTCTTGTTGTTTTTATTATTCCGACTTTTGTCATTGGAAGTGTCGGGGTACACAAACTTTTAGAAGGTTTCGGTATTAAAGGGATCGGAATCTTTGTCGGGCAACTTGTATTTTTAGCCAATTCTTATCTTGCCCTTCTATTGGACGGTGGTCAGCTCTCTATTGCCCTCGCTTATTCGCTGTTTCCTCTCGCCCTTTATTTTTTAAATGAAGCGGTAGATAAAAACTTACCCAATGCATCGTTAAAGTTTGTTCTTTCTGTAGCTTTTATCTCAATTTCTGATTTTCGCTTCCTATATATTTTATTCTTTTTAGTGGCTTTGAAATTTATTTATGGTTTTGCGCAAAAACAAAGAGGAAAGGTGATTTTTAGATATATAAAACTTGGGTTTTTTACTACAATTTTTCTTTTTTTCCTGCACCTTTACTGGATACTTCCCTCAATTTTAGCCAAAGCCCCGGAACTACCTTCAAATTACAGCAGAGTTACCCAGTTATCATTTTTAAACTTTACAACACTTGGCCACGCACTTTTTTTTGTTGCGCCCCATTGGTTTCAAAATATATTCGGAAAAGTTACAGATGTGTTGTTTTACTTTGTAATTTTCCCGCTTCTAGCTTTCATACCGGTCTTCGTATTTAAAAAGCAAAGATGGGTTGGGTTTTGGACGCTGGTAGCACTAATTGGTGTCTTTTTAGCCAAGGGAGTAAATCCGCCACTGGGCGTGGTGTATCAATGGCTTTTTACCAATATTCCTGGCTTTTCATTATTTCGCGACTCGACAAAATTCTTCTTTCTGGTTGGGTTAAGTTACAGTGTTCTAGCAGCGTTTAGTGTAGATTGGATTTGTTCGAGAGTTAGAATCAAAGGAGCTACAAACTTCACGTTTTTAGTAGTATTAGGTGTTTGGTTAGTCCTTTTTTATCCTGTGTGGTCAAATAAAATGACAGGACTTCTGGCAACGCCTCAAGACAATATAAAATACGATTACATAAAAAGCATTTCCTTAAATAACGACAAATACTCCAGGTCTCTTTGGATACCATCCCATCATCCGTTTGCATTTGCCGATCATAAACATCCCTTAACCGAGGCAACGTTGCTGGTTGTTAAGCGCCCTTTTAGTATTGGCGTGGTTGGGAATTACGAGCTTTTTAATTTTTTAAGGGATTACCCGGAGGTTGATGAGTTTTTGCGTATTAGCTCAGTTTCAAGCCTTTTGTATACAAAACCTCTTTCCAAAAGTGATTCAGAGTATTATGAGGTATTTTCCGGTCAACTTGCGGGATTGCCTTGGGTGAGTTGGAGTGAGAAAAAGGAGGACTTACTTATGTTAAATACTAAAGAAAGCGAGGACTTATTTTTCTTAACCCAAAAGCCTTGGTTTGTAATAGGATCCGACGAGATCTACAGTCAAGTACCAAAGGAGAGCTTTAAACAGTCGTCATTCATTTTTTTGGAAGAGGGGTTATTGGACGAAAAGATATTTGCAGAGGATGACGCTCGGATAGTAGCCTACCAAAAGGATTTTACCGACCTAGCCGCGTTTTTTTTAGGCAGGGACAATTTTCTGTTTCCGTCAAGAACTCTTGACTTTTCGCCTGACGAGTCTGGGTGGTGGAAAAGAGAAACCGGAGATTTTTTAGCATGGAGAAGTTTTTTGGAGTCAAAATACAAAATTGAAAATACTGATTTTGATTATGGGGGTGGATGGGCGGTAGCTGAAGGAACAACAGTACGTACTGTTTATAATCTAACTAAACCATGTGACTGTATTCTTATTGCACGAGTTCTCCGAAGTAGCCAGGGGGGGATTCTGCGTTTTAGCATAGACGGGAAAGAATTAGGGCAAGTAAATACAAAGATAGAAAAGCCATCAAAAGTGGTAAGAAAACTTACCGGCTATAAAGATATCCCCGACAAGTTTTTGGAATACGATAAAGGAAATGTTGGGTGGAGTGAAGTGGGGGAGGTCACTTTAACAGGAAAACTGCAGATCGAGACTAGTGGAAATATAAACGTAGTAAACGCGCTTGGTGTTATCCCAAAAAACCTATGGGAAGAAGCAAAGAGAAAGGCGGCCTCTGCCGAGAAAGTTTATTGGAATGAAATTTCCGAATTAGATCAAAAAGGTCTTTTTGGGGTAAAAAATATTGGAGAGGTTAACTATACTATCGTTTCTCCCACACACTTTAAAGTTAGAGTTACAAGTCTTGAGGATAGAGGTTTATTGGTATTTTCTCAAAGCTTTGATCCTCTTTGGAAAATGAACAATGTAAGCTCGTATCCGGTATATAGCTTTGTAAATGGGTTTAGGGTTGAAAAGAACGGTGAATATGATGTTTATTTTACACCTCAAAAGCATGTGGTACCCGGTCTGTTGTTTGGTTGGATAGGTGTGTTTACGGTGATTTTCCTGGTATATAAGCGCTTAATACGGGTATAATTTGTCAATGGACCAATTAAGGAAGCTTGTAAACGGTATTCGTTCTTTGCTAAATTCGGCGACATTTCGTCAATCTACAATCACTTTTTCAGGCACCGCCATTAATGGACTACTTGGAGCGGTGTTTTATATTCTGGTTGCACGGTTTCTAGGTCCTTCAAGTTTTGGAATACTGATAGTTGCAATCACGTTTTTGACTTTGTTGTCGGATGTCGGAGATTTAGGGACAGATACAGGGCTAGTTAATTTTGTCGGCAGGTATATAAGAAGGAAGCCGATTAAAGCATATCGCTTCTTGAAGTTGGGTCTAAAAATAAAACTTATTGTCTGGTTAATAGTACTTACTGTAGGATTCGTTTTTGCGGACCAAATTGCACTTCTCCTATTTAAAAAATATGAGCTTACAAACCCTCTTAGATTAGCATTTTTTGGGGTGGGTGGTTTTTTATTTTTTTCTTTTGTAACCCATGCTTTGCAGGGAATGCAAAAGTTTTGGGCGTGGAGCGGTATCCAAATTGGGACCAATGCTGCCCGTGTTGTTATAATTTTAATACTTCTAGTTTTTGGCATTTTTGATCTCACGAGTACGCTGACTGTCTATATTGCAACGCCATTTTTGGGTTTTTTGGTCGGTATGTCTATACTACCTAAGAAATTTTTGAGAGTAGGAAAAGAAATATCTGTTGCGGCTGAGTTTTTTCATTATAACAAATGGGTTGCGGCTTTTACCCTGGTTGCAGCTGTTTCTTCGAGATTAGATACATTCATTTCTGCTCGGTTACTGTCTGCATTTGAAGTCGGACTTTACTCGGCGGCAAGTCAGTTGACAGTTATTATTCCCCAAATCGTTGTAGCAATGGGCACTGTGATTTCTCCAAAAATGGCTTCAACGGGAAATAGACAAGCTTTTGTAAAGTATTTAAAAAAAACTCAAGTAATGATGCTTGGAATTTCCCTTTTGGGTATAATCTCAATTCCCGTCTTGGCATTTTTAGTGCCTTATATATTTGGAAGTGAGTACTTGGGATCTATTCCTATTTTTGTAATTCTTTTTTTGGGAGAACTGATTTTTCTTATTTCAGTACCAGTACACAGTGCGGTTTTTTATTATTTTAGTTTCCCCAGGCTTTTCTTTTGGCTTTCACTTGTTCACCTAACGGTCACTGTTTTAGGCGGGTGGTATTTAATTTCGCTTTACGGTGCTCTTGGAGCAGCTTATATTGTAGCAATAGGCAATATTGTTAATTTTTTGATACCGGCGTTGTGGGTATTGAAAAAGTTGAAAATTAAAAGTAAATAGTTTATGTCAATTTGGGCACACACTTTGGTTAAAAATGAAGATAGGTATTTGTGGTTTGCTGTGACAAGCGTCGTTGATTACGTCGATAAAATTTTACTCTGGGACACTGGAAGTACTGATGACACTATTAAAGTTGCGAAAGAACTAAAAAGACGCTATTTGGAAAGGATTGATTTTAGGCAAGTTGTCCAAAAAGATATATATGATTTCACTGATGTCAGGCAGCAGATGCTTAATGAGACGCGCTCTAGTTGGTTGATGATTTTGGATGGTGATGAAGTTTGGTGGGATCAAAAAATACGACAAGTAGTACAAGTAATAAAAGAAAGATCAAATGGTAATCTTGAGACAATTGTAACGCCATATTACAACGTAGTCGGTGACATTTTCCATTATCAGGAGGAGAGTGCAGGAATGTATTCGATTGACAGCAAAAAGGGTCATTACAATATTAGGTTTGTTAATCGGCAAATTCCCGAGCTTCATTTTAATAAACCACATGGACAGCAGGGGTTGTTTGATAGAAATGGAGTTCTTATTCAAGACCGTGAAAAAACCAATAGAAAATTGGTTGATGCGAAGTGTTATTTACACTTTACAAATATCTTGCGATCAACAAAAAATGATTATTTTGTCCCCAAAAGAAAAACGAAAATGAAGTATGAGCTAGGGGTTAAATTCCAAAAGGACTTTTATTATCCCGAAGCTTTTTTCAAACCAACTCCCTCCTTTATAACTTCACCTTGGGGCAAGATGGGTGGAGATTTTGTTAAAAAGGCGTTGTTACAGACTCCTTTAAGGAAAGTTAAGAGGAGGTTTTTTAATCGTCGCGTGGGGTATTAACATGGACATTCACGGTAAAAAGACTTTGGATGTGATGGATATGGCCCGTTGGTACAATAGATGGTTGTTGGACAGGTCGAGGGTATATTTGAAAGGCGATATTTTAGAGGTAGGGTTTGGGATAGGGAGTTTTACGGGAGAGCTTAAAAAATGTGGCAGAGTTACTGGTATTGATGTTAACAAAGTTTACGTAAAGGAAGGAAATAAGAGATTTGGAGAAAGAGTCGGCTTTGGTGATATAGAAAAAGGAAAATATTTTTTTGGTAAAAAAAAATTCGACTGCATTTTTTGTTCAAATGTTTTGGAACATATTAAAGATGATAAAAAAGCCGTAAAAAATATGTTTAATTTACTTAAAAAAGGGGGTTATCTTGTTTTAAACGTGCCGGCACACATGATCCTTT
>Ga0154981_120_pt1 | contig 7822 bp, 10 predicted proteins | sample RifCSPhighO2_01_FD_105949 | JGI IMG/M metagenome (GOLD analysis project Ga0154981, IMG submission 105949) | Candidatus Woesebacteria bacterium RIFCSPHIGHO2_01_FULL_39_23
TCCCCAAAACAAGGAATATAGTTTGTAAGATTTTTCAAACAAGTCCCAGGCCTTTTCCTTATTTCCCTTTTTGAGCTCTTTTGTTCCAACTTCCATCACCCTCATCGAAGCGGCAAGTAAATGTTTGCTTATACACCAAACTTCTCCCTCAGAGTCTTTTATTATTTCCCTTAAAAGTTGGGTTCGCATTAGACGGACTTCGTTAAGTAAATTAAGGTAGTCCTCCTTACCGGTTTTTTGAGATGTAAAAAAAAGATGTTCCTCAATAGATATTAGGTTCATTATCCCGATAGACAAATCTTCTGATGAAGAAAGATCAAGTTTCTTGTCTTTAGTAAGACCCTCTACCTTTTTAAGTAATCTTGTTAAATCTTTATTATTAGTTTTCATTTCCAGTCTTGACAAAAATATATTATTGGTTATTATTTGACTATATCCCCATGGGGGGGATAGGGATAGAATAGATAATATGGATAAGAAAGTCAAGAAGCAGGTAGTTGTGAGATTGGCCCGAGCGGAAGGCCATCTGAGAAAAGTTAAAGAAATGGTGGAAGAGGGAGCGTATTGTCCTGACGTCATCCATCAATCGAGGGCTGTCCAGGCTGCTTTAAAAAAAGTAGATGAGTTAGTCCTTCATGGCCATTTACACTCTTGCGTTTTTGAGGATATTCACGGCACAAAATCGAATAAAGAAAAATTGATCGGAGAAATCATTGACCTTTTTGGTAAAAACGGAAAGTAATAATTATGGGCAAGGATGTAAAAATATTTTTAGGTATGATTGGTTTTACTTTTCTTTTGGTTGTTGGTCTTGCTTTTGTGCAGGGAAGGGAAAAGGGAGAGCCAGAAAAATTTTCAGATGTGCTGGGGTTAGTTGCAAAAACCGAATATTACGATTTGGGCGATGTGCCAATCAATAGAGGGATAGTTACAAAAGAATATGAAGTGGAAAACAACACCGACAAGGTAATGAAACTTAAAAAAATAGCCACTTCTTGCATGTGTACTAAGGCCTCGTTTGAGATAGAGGGTAAAAAAACAAAATTTTTTGGAATGGAGGGGCACGGTGATAAAAATCCTCCAGTGAATATTGAAATTGCCCCCCAAACACAAGCAAAAGTAATTATGCAATTTGATCCGGCAGCACATGGCCCGCAAGGGGTTGGGCCTTTTGATAGGAGTGTCTTACTGACTTTTTCAGACCCCAAAGGTGTGAAAGAACTTAAGTTTAGTGGAAAAGTAATTAACTAGTATAAGTTTATGATTAAGTTTATTTCGTATTTAGTTTTTGTGAGCTTGCTTAGATTTATTTTTGCACCTTCAGTGTTTGCTCATTGCCCACTTTGTGTGGCGGGTGCTGGAGCGGGGTTATCTTTATCCAGGCTTTTGGGTATTGACGATTCTATCACTGGGGTTTGGATGGGAGGGTTCTTGGGGGCAACTGGTTTTTGGATAGACAACCTTACAAAATCGAAAAATTTTGTCTTAAAAAAAGAGTTACTTTATGTTTTGATAATTGCTCTTACAGTACTTTCTTTTTACCGTTTCGGCCTCATTAACGAACACAATGGTTTGATATTAAATCTTCCAAAGTTAGTTTTTGGAATTATTGTAGGCGGGTTTGTATTTTATTTAGTTGACGTCTTGAACAAATTTTTAAGACGGAAAAATGGTAAAAGACTTTTTCCGTACCAAGGTGTACTATTTAGTCTTTCGTCACTTTTGGTGACGAGTATAGGCGTGTTTATTCTTATTAATTACTACATATGAATGAAGAAAGTCCTGACGTAAATAAAAATTCGGCAAGTAATATGCTTAAATTCTGGCGAGCTGCTGTCTTTGTTTTATTGGGTGTAGTTATTTTTGGACAAATTTTTGCTATTGAAATTCGACCAAAGATTGATTTGCAAAGTTTATTGGCACTAAAGGAAGAACCAGCAAAGATTAATAAAGAAAGTGTGGCGCCTGACGTGTCAGATATTCAAAAACAGGTTTTGCCTCAAGAGGGAGTTATGCTTCCCATAACTTGGGGGGATTTGGGAGAGAGGATGGTCGGTGACGGAGTAATTGACGAAGCCAAATTTAAGGGTGTTTTTGCTAATGGTTTAAAAGATGATGAAGAAGATATTCTTTCGGGAAATTGGGACAAGAAGATTGTAATGACCCAAGACAATAGTCATTTTCTTTTGAACATGCTTTGGGCATTTGGCCTTGCTAATAAAAACGAAATTCTTGAAAGTGGAGAAATGGTTGACAAAAAATACGGAGGTGATCCGAGTAAATATGCGTCAACTGGTGGATGGTCGCTTATGCGTGGGGAAGTTATGAATCATTATAGCAAACACTCCTATGTGGTTTTAACGACAGGTGAACAGGAGATTGTCGATCGTGTTTCTCGTGGGATTTTCAGGCCGTGCTGCGGCAATTCAACGCATTTCCCGGACTGTAATCATGGTATGGCTATGCTTGGACTCTTGGAGTTGATGGCGGCAAACGGGGCTAGCGAGTATGAGATGTATAAGGTCGCTCTTAAAGTCAACTCATTTTGGTTTCCTCAAACTTATATTGACCTTGCGACATACTTTAAAGAACAAGGAGTTGACTGGAGTAATGTTGATCCAAAGCTTGTTTTGGGATCCCAGTATTCAAGTGCCCAAGGTTATAAAGATACAAGACTAAAAATTCAAAGTCTTCCAAAACCCGCGACAGGCGGAGGTGGTTGCGGTGCTTAACTCTCCACGGTTTTGGCAATTTATTACTCTTTCTATACTTATACTTTTTGCAATAAACAAAATACACCCCGGGATTATAAACGTCAACACCTTTTCTGATGGTTCTGAAGTATCTCTGGTAAAATCTGCACACGCAAGCGAAATTTATCCGAAGTTTACCTGTCCCTGTTGTGGTCAACCTTTAAATAAAGAGAAACCTTGTTGTGGTGCAATGGAACAAATGATCAATTATATCGATGAACAGGTTGAATTAGGAAAAACAAAAGATGAGATAATTTTAGCCACTACAAGAGAGTTTGGATTAGATAGATTAATCGACGATGAAGACAGGCTTGCACTTAAACAAAAGTTGGCTGATTTAGCACCAGCTGATGCACCAAGGATTGAAATTAAAGAAACAAGTCGTGACTTGGGCACGGTAAACCAAAAGCAAGGAGTGGTAACAACAGATTTCGAGTTTGGTAATTCTGGAAAAAGTGATCTTATAATAAACAAATTGAGTTCTTCTTGTGGTTGTACATCAGCAAATATAATTTATGAAGGTAAAGTTGGACCAAAATTTAGCATGGAGGGTCATGGGCAACAAAATCCAACCGATTGGGAAATTTCAATTTCGCCTGGGGATAAGGCGATCTTGCGAATCTATTATGATCCCAGAGTGCATCCAGATTTAGTAGGGGCTGTAACAAGGACAGTATCGATTTTGTCTAATGATCCAGTTGAATTTGAAAAACAGGTGACAATCACTTTAGAACAAACTAAATAAGTTATGAACCAAAAGGTATTAATTATTATCTCTCTCCTATTTTTAGTGATAGGTGTTTTTGTTTTTAATTCAAAAAAGAAAGCAGGTCAAAGCGACGAAGAAAGTCAGGTTTCCGGTGTAGTTCAACTGGTTGATTCGGAATCTTTTTCAAAGCTTGCAAAAAATGAGAAAAACTTTTTACTAGATGTACATATACCCGAACAAGACCATATTCCAAGAACCGATACATTTATACCCTACACTGAGATTTATCAAAATATAAATAAACTTCCACAAGATAAGTCTACTACCATCCTTGTGTATTGCAGGTCCGGAAGTATGAGCAAAGCAGCATCAGAAGAAATTGCTAAATTGGGCTTTACTAATGTTTACAATTTAAAAGGTGGTATAGACGCATACAAGGAATCTAATGTCGAAATAACAATTACTCCCAGTAATCAGGATTTGAGAGAAGTTATATACGGTGAAGTTGCTAAAACTTCTTTCACTTTAACCAACTTCACCCCATTACCGGTCAAAATTATTCGTATTTCAACTTCCTGTGGATGTACAAAAGCTGAAGTTGAAAAGAAAGATCTGAAAGCATATGAATCAACTGAAATTAAAGTTTCGTTTGATCCTGCAGTACACAAAGATGAAACTGATTTGGGGGAGGTGACTAGGACGATTTACATAAACACCGACAATCCCAATTTTCCTCAATTAACGAGTACTATTACAGCTAATGTTATACCCAAATGGTGAAAAAACCTTTAATTTTTTTTGGGAGGACAGTTTTAGCAACACTTTCAATGCTCATAGTATATCTTGTGTTTGTTTCTCTTGTATCTGGTTGGAATTTCACAAAAGATCAATTTGCTAAGTTTTGGTACTTTGTAGTTACTCTTGCTATCGGATTTGGGATTCAAGTCGGCCTTTATAGTTACCTTCGATCAATGGATAAAAATGTGTCAACAAAAGTAGTCGCAACATCAGGGACGAGCTCAACTGTAGCGATGGTTTCTTGTTGTGCCCATTATTTAGTAAATGTTTTACCGGTACTCGGAACAATTGGCGTAGTTACCCTAATTTCTCAATATCAAGTTCAACTTTTCTGGGTTGGGCTTCTCTTTAATTTTGCTGGATTAGTATATATGGTTTCTCAAGTTAAAAGATATTCCAAAACTTAAGTCTTTATGAAATATATAGCGATATTTGCGGTGTTACTGGGAGTGGTAATACTTGCAAATAACACTCGAAAGAATGATGTATCTGAAATCGAATATGCTTCTCAAAAAAAACAAATGGGTGAAGTAGAAGTAGAGGTGTTGCCCTTACAATTATATTCGGGTGCGCCTGTCGTTTTTGAGCTTTCTTTGGATACCCACTCAGTTGATCTTGATTACGATTTCAGGAAAATATCCAATCTTAAAGACAATTTTGGAAATAACTACAATGTGGTTGAATGGAATGGAGGAAGCGGGGGTCATCATTTGAAAGGAGAACTTACTTTTGAAAAGCTTAAAGGAAATGTTGGTAGTATTGTCTTAAACTTAGATAGTATTGGTGGTATCAAAGAGAAGTTTAAGTGGCAAATTGGGGGTGATGAAAATGAAATTTAACAAGATATTACTAGCAAATGCATCGGCGGTTTGGATAGGAATAATTTACCTAGTTTGCAGGTTCCTTGTTGTGTTGTTTCCAGAATTGTCAAAGGCGGTGACACAATCCTGGTTTCATGGAATTGATATAGTAAAAATTTGGTCCGTACAACCAATCCCCGGGAATTTTTTGCTAGGACTTGTAAGCGCTACCTTGTCAGCTTGGGTTGCAGGATGGGTATTTGCATCGATATATAACTATTTTGCAAAGAAGTGACGAGGGGTGGGTTTTTTAAGTTATCATAAGTTATGGATAAGATTTTAGTTACAAGTGTTGGTGTCCTGTTGATTGGTTTTATATACTGGTTTTTCTTTGGAAAAAAGGAGGAAGTAATAAGTGGTAGGAATATTAAGATAAATGTTGAAGGTGGGTATAAGCCCTCTGTAATTAAGCTACAAAAAGGAAAAACTGCAAAAATAACGTTTTTAAGAAAAGACAAGAATAGTTGTCTTGAAGAGGTTGTTTTATCCGAATTTAAAATTAGAAAATATTTGCCAATGAACAAGCCAGTTGATATAGAAGTTACACCTACAAAGAAAGGCGAATTTCCGTTTCAGTGCGGGATGAATATGTTCCACGGAAAAATAATAGTTAAATGAAGAAAATAACCTTTCCAATAATAGGTATGCATTGTGCAAGCTGTTCGCGTTTAATCGAAAGACAACTAAAAAGCGTTCCAGGAGTATTAAATTGCAGTGTTAATTACGGCAGCGAAGAGGCTGTTGTCGAGATAGATAGTGAAAGGGTAAAAGAAAAGGATATTGCTACTGCAGTTAGGAAAGCCGGTTATAAAGCGATTTTGGGGTCAGATCAAAAATCTCTTGAAGAAACTAAAGAGGAAGAAAAGAGAAAGCACTTGAAAGGGCTCAAAATTAAAGTATTAGTGTCATTAGTGTTGAGTTTTTTTGTTTTTGTTGGGAGCTTTCCCGAGTGGTTTTCTTTTATACCGAGTTTCTTAGCCCAACCTTATGTTTTGTTGTTACTTGCAACCCCAGTCCAGTTTTGGGCGGGGGAGGAATTTTATCTTGCTACTTGGTCAGGGTTACGTAATCGTGCCGCTAGCATGGACACTTTAATTGCGATCGGCACTTCAGTTGCCTATGGATATTCGATTTTATCGATTTTTACTGGAGGGGAGATGTATTTCGATACCGCAGCAGTTATTATTACCTTGATTTTACTGGGTCGTTATCTGGAAGCAAGGGCTAAAGCTTATACCTCGGATGCAATTAAAAAGCTACTTGGTTTGCAGGCGAAAACTGCACGGATTATAAGAAGCGGAGAAGAGGTGGACATCCCAATTGAAAAGGTGAAAGTTGGCGACCTTATTCGAGTTCGGCCCGGTGAAAAAATTCCAGTTGATGGTGTAATTACTGAGGGGTCTTCAAGTATTGATGAATCTATGGTGACAGGAGAATCTATTCCTGTTGAAAAAATTAAGGGTGATAATGTAATTGGCGCAACAATCAATAAAAGTGGAAGTTTTGTGATGAAGGCTACAAAAGTTGGGGAATATTCAGTACTTTCTCAAATCGTAAAAATGGTTTCTGAAGCACAAAGTTCGCGTGCTCCAATAGAGCGTCTTGCAGACAAAGTTTCAGGAATTTTTGTCCCTGTAGTTTTAATAATTGCAGTTGCTGTATTTGTAATTTGGTTCGACTTTGGTAAATTTAACAATGCTTTTACAAATATGGTCGCAGTTTTGATTATTGCCTGCCCGTGTGCACTGGGTTTGGCAACGCCTACGGCAATTATGGTGGGTGTAGGAAAAGGGGCGCAAAAAGGGATACTAATAAGAGATGCCCAATCACTTGAAATTGCGAATGAAGTGAAAACAATTATTTTTGACAAAACAGGAACCTTGACAGAAGGCAAGCCAGAAGTAACAGATATTATTCCAATTAAAAATTCAACCCAAAATTTACTTGCTATCGCTGCCTCTTTGGAAAAGGGATCGGAGCATTCACTCGCAGAGGCAATTTTGAATAAAGCAAAGGATGAAAATTTAACCTTAAGAGAAGTCAGGCGATTTGAGGCTATTCATGGGAAGGGCATAAGGGGAGAGGTAGATGGGAAAGAGTATTTTTTTGGGAACAGAAAGTTGGTTGGCAATATTGAAGATTTAGGAGATTACGCAGAAGACTTGGAGAGTGAAGGTAAGACTGTAATGTTTTTATCTAAGGCCGGTAGAGTACTTGGGTTAATAGCTGTTGCAGATATTCCCAAGGAAAGTGCAAAAAACGCTATAACGAGCCTTATGAAAAATAGCATTGATATATGGATGATAACAGGGGATAACGAGCGTACAGCTAAGGCTGTGGCAAGGCGTCTTGGTATTAAAAATGTAATGTCAGAAGTCTTGCCTCAGCAAAAAGCAGAAAAGGTTAACCAGTTGGAGGGTGTAGTTGCCTTTGTCGGCGACGGCATTAACGACGCGCCTGCCTTGGCATCTGCCGATGTCGGCATTGCGATGGGGTCGGGGACAGATGTGGCAATAGAGTCTGCAGGAATTACACTTTTAAATAAGGACTTGAGGTCGGTTGTTTCTGCAATTGAGCTTTCTAAAAAAACAATGAATACTATAAAACAAAATCTCTTTTGGGCCTTTGGTTATAATGTCATTTTGATTCCTGTCGCTGCAGGTATTTTGTATCCATTTACTGGGTGGCTCTTGAATCCTGCC
>Ga0154981_109_pt1 | contig 1562 bp, 1 predicted proteins | sample RifCSPhighO2_01_FD_105949 | JGI IMG/M metagenome (GOLD analysis project Ga0154981, IMG submission 105949) | Candidatus Woesebacteria bacterium RIFCSPHIGHO2_01_FULL_39_23
TGGCTAGGGAGTTTTGTCGGTAGGAGTGATATTCTAGGAAAATGTTCTTGATTTTCCTAAGTCGGCGATGTTTGACCAGATCATTAAGTACTTCGCCCTCTGCTCCTTCTATGTCTAATTTCAGAAAGTTTACGTTTAAACTTTTTGTGTAATCCGACAAGCGAACGCCTTTTACTTTTTCTTTTATAATTTTCGAAGCCTGAAACCGTGAAGTGAATATGCTGGACTCCAGATTACCCTCTGCGTTTGATGCTGGACGGTAAATATATGTAAGTTTTTTTGATTCAGATAATGCGGCATTTACCAAGGTTACATTGGAGAACTTGGTGAGGTTCATTTTCAGATACCGGAAGGTTTCTTTGACAGGTTCGAAACAAATGATTTTTGAGTTTGGGTATTTTATCTTAAAATATAAGCTTGCTAAACCAATATTTGCCCCGCAGTCGATGATTGTTGGTGCTAAAGTTGTGTTAGGATCAAAGTCATAGATTTTCTCTACAAAAATTTCTTCAAATGACCTCAAGAATAATAGATAATTGGGAAAATGAATCGTATGACCATATAGTTTCTGTGTTTTTGTGTTCTTTAATAAAATCCCTTTAATTTTCAAACAAAAATAAATATATGTTAGCTTGATTCGCTTTGAGGTTGAATTTGAGTTTCTCAAAATAGTTGCCGTATTTTCTATAAGATGGTAAAGGGCTTTGAAATTGCGCATAAAAGTCAAATGCATTATATATAAAATTATCGTATGGCTACAAAAGAAGTGTATTCAAATGTTCCGTATAAAAAATGAATAACTCCCATGTAGTAAAATTATATCGCATGAAGCGAAAAACTATAGCAGTGGTCAGGGGAACCAGGCCAAATGTAATTTCTTTTTACGAAGACTTTAAGGAGTCAAATATAAAGTTTATATCAGCTAGTTTTGAATCCGTAAACTTTGCTAGTCAAAAGAAAAACTTTCAATTTATTAATTTGCCCTATTATAATTTTTTGGGATTTGATCCTGGAAACCTTATTAACCAATACGGAAACCTTTCATTTATTTTCATTCGAAACCTAGAGAAGTACCTTGATGGAGCAGACGTTGTTAATATTTCAGATACTTATTATTTTTCAAATTTACAAGCGGTAAACTGGGCCAAGAAAAATAACGTACCGGTCGTAACAGTCATCTGGTGCACAATCCCAAACCATATTACGGCATGGTTTCCTCCGTACTCTTTTATAACAAAAAAAGTTGTGGAAGCTACAGACCTTTTCATTTTACGATCGAAAACTGCTCTGCAATTTACCGATTCTCTCGCTATCCCAAGATCAAAAACCAAGGTTATTTACAAAGGTGTTGATTTACATAAATTTTCTCCTTCACCAGTTACCAATCACCAGTTACCAATCACAATTTTATTTACAGGCAATCTAAGCAAAGCAAAAGGATTGGATGATCTGCTTTTTGTCTTCGAACGCATTAGGAAGCACCACAAAGCCTTAAAATTAATAATTGCAGGTGATGGTGAGATGAGAAAAAAAATAGAAAGTTTAAGTCTGAGTCTGGGTAA